>Ga0326721_10000040_pt1 | contig 120898 bp, 118 predicted proteins | sample SGPome_FD_203951 | JGI IMG/M metagenome (GOLD analysis project Ga0326721, IMG submission 203951) | Soil microbial communities from Southern Great Plains, Lamont, Oklahoma, United States - SGP_1_2016 | ecosystem: Engineered > Artificial ecosystem > Soil microcosm > Unclassified | place: USA... | reverse complement strand
CCGCCTTCTGTTTTTGTTCCTCGCGCGGGGCGCCCCCCCCCCCCCCCCCCCTTCTCTTTTAAAGACTGGTTGCGCAGCTTTGGGAACACGCCGATTAGCGCAAGCTACGTTGACTTTTATTTATCCGATCGGATAGATTGGACGGCGGGTCCATAGGGGACCGAATCAACCAGTCCAAGGGAGATGAGATATGCAGCATTTACGTAAGCAGCTGCTGCTGGCTGCCGTTGCGGCCGTTGCGGCGATGGCGATGGCGGTTCCGGCTGCTCAGGCGCAGACGCCGGCACCCGGGTACACCCAGTTCGCGGGATGCCCGACCCTCGCTCAGAATCCGGAAAGCCAGGTTTGCCTGCGGTCGGTAGTCACAAGCGGCTACCTGAAGTTGGGGAACAAAAAAACCCCGATCACCAAACCGCTGGTTCTGACCGGTGGGTTGAACGCCGAACTTCAGAACTTCTCGGCTAACTCACAGGGTGGCCTCAAACCGGTCGAACAGCTGGTCCCTGGCGGTGTCATCGGAATCACGGGTCTCGACTGGCTCGTCAACTTCCTCGACATCGACGCCCTCCAGCTCGGCGCCATCACGGAGATCGCCGGCGCCCCGCACATCACGTTCGAAGGACTCGAACTGCCGATCCGGGTGCGTCTGGTCAACCCGGTGCTGGGGAAAAATTGCTACATCGGGAGCTTTGCCAACCCGATCAAACTCAACCTCAAAGAAGAAGTTGCGCCTGAATTCATCGAACACCCGACGTCAGGCATCCTTACAATCGTGAAAGGTGTCTTCTCGGACAAAACGTTCTCGGCTCCCGGTGCGACCGGCTGCACCTTGACGCTCTTCGGGTTCATCCCGATCAGCATCAACGGGCTCGTGAACGCCCAGGCCGGCCTCCCGGCCGCGACGGGCAATGAAACGGTCCAGAACATGGACATGGAACTGGTCGGTTCGGACCGGGTTTACCCGTAAGTTCAAGAACCAGCTCTGTCAGGCGCGCGGCGGCTTTTCCGTCGCGCGCCTTTTTTATGCACTTGACTTGTGCAGACAATTGAATTAGGTTCCTCGCGCAATCAACGCCTTTGGAGGAAAGATCGTGGCAAAGAGAGTCTGCATAGCGGTGCTGGGAGTCGTGGCGGCGCTTGCCGTGGTGGCAGGCTGCGGAGGGGACAGCGACGACGACTCGCTGACCAAGGCCGAATACACGCAGCAGGCGAACGCGATCTGCCAGCAGGGGGAAGACGAAAAGAACAAAGAAATCCAGGCTGCGGTGAACGATCCCAAAGCGATCAGCGGCCAGGGTCAAGAGGGGGAACTGGAACTTCTCACCGAGTTTGCCCTCCCTCCGATTGCCACGATGACCGAAGAACTCAGCGACTTGGGCGGCCCGAGCGGGGAAGAGGAGAAAGCGGAAGCCCTTGTCGAAGCCTTCGAAGAGGAAATCGAGAAAATCGAAGCGAACCCGAAAAGCGTCATTTCGGGATCCGGCGGTGAATTCGCCGAGGCCAACAAACTCGCCGGCGAACTCGACCTCAAAGCCTGCGGTCTGATCTAGCGGACTAAACTCGCCCCCCGGATGACTGAGGGGGGCGGTGCAGGAGGAAGGGATCTCGCTCGACGCGAGTTTCTAGGGGCCGCCGCCTCGATCGTTTTGGTGATCGTGGCGGTGGTCCTGGCAGTTGCAGGGGGGGGAGAAGAGGCATCGGAGGCCTTCCCCTCGTCGCCTCGACTCGCGAGTCTTGATGACGTAGAAGAGCTCGCCGCGACCCTGGGCCATCCGATCTACTGGTCGGGTGAGCAGCCAGGCGAAGACATCGAGCTGACCACGGAAGCGGACGGAAGCGTCTACCTGCGGTATCTGCCGGAGGGATCGGCGGTGGGTGACCCGCGCGAGGAATTCCTCACCGTCGGGACCTATCCCGTTCCCGGTGCTCAGGAAGCGCTGGAGCGAGCCGCGGCGGAAAGCGGTATTGAGCTGCGCCGATTGGAGGACGGGGCCCTGATCCTCGCGAACCCCTCCTCCCGCGGATCCGTCTACCTGGCATATCCGGGCAGCGACCTCCAGATCGAGGTCTACCATCCCGAGCCGGGGAGAGCGGCGCAGTTGATCCGCTCCGGTGCGATCGAGCCGGTGGGGGAATGATGCTCGTCTCCTGGCTGCTGTTCCCGCTGCTGCTGGTGTTGCTGAGTCTGGGATGCGGGTTGCTGCTCGAGTGGCTTGCTGGGCGCCGGCTGCCGGGAGCGCTCCTCGCCCCCACCGGCTTCGCCGCAGTCACCGTCATCGCGAGCATTCTCACCTCGCGGGGCGAGACCGCCTCGCTGGCGACGCCGGCGGTGGTCCTGGCGGCTGTCGTCGGCTTGGCGGTATCCCTGGCAAAGGGCGAGCGAGACCTGCGGCGGGTACGCACCTCTCTCGACGGCTGGGCGATCGCCGCCGCGGTCGCGGTGTTCCTCGTCTACGGAGCGCCCGTCATCCTCTCCGGCAACCCGACCTTCGCCGGCTACATCAAACTCGACGACACGGCGACGTGGATGGCGTTCGTCGACCAGGTGATGGACAACGGCCGCCACCTCTCGGGCCTGGAACCCTCCAGCTTCCAGACGACGCTGCGGCTGAACCTGCCCAGCGGCTACCCGGTGGGGGCCTTCCTGCCGCTGGGAGTTGGGACGCAGTTGACCGGGACCGACGTGGCTTGGCTGGTCCAGCCCTACATGGCGGTGATGGGGGCATTTCTGGCCCTCTGCCTGTACTGGATGGCAGCGCCGCTGCTCGAGTCACGCCCGCTGCGCGCGCTCGTCGCCTTCGGCGCTGCGCAGTCCAGCCTGCTCTTCGCCTACACGCTCTGGGGCGGGATCAAGGAGGTTGTCCTTGCGCTCGCCGTCGCCGCCCTGGCTGCAACCACCCCGGCTGCAGCCCGGGGGGAGCAGGGGTGGAGGAGCGCTCTGCCCGCCGCGGTCGTGACCGCCGCGCTCCTGTTCATGCTCGGGACCCGCGGCGCGGTGCTGGCGCTGCCCATCCTCCTCATCGCCGCCGCCGCGCTCCTCTTCCACGGCGGCCTCCGCACGCTCCTCGACCGCGCCTGGCCACTCGCCCTCTTCGCGCTGTTGCTCGCCCTGCCGGTGCTCTTCCTGGCTGGCGCCTTCGCCCCGACCGCCGGTTCGATCGACGATCCGAACGAGCTGGGCAACCTGATCCGGCCGCTGGAGATCATCCAGTACGCCGGCATCTGGCCCAGCGGCGATTTCCGCCTCAACCCCGACAACCTGGCCCTCACCCGGTACCTGATCGCCCTCGCGGCCGCGGCGGCCCTCGCCGGCGCCTGGCTCGGCTGGCGCCGGCGCGCCTGGGAGCTGCTCCTCTACGCCGCCGCCGCCACTGTCGGCAGCCTCGCCATCTTTGCCTATACGGCGCCCTGGGTCGGGGCGAAAGCGCTTGCCTCCGGCAGCCCCTCTTTCCTCCTGCTGGCGCTCGCCGGCGCTGCCAGCTTCGCGGTCCGGGTGGAGCGGGTCCTGGGAGCGACGGTGCTGGGCCTGATTCTCGCCGGGGTGTTGTGGTCGAACGGGCTCGGCTATCACGACGTCAGCCTCGCTCCCTATGGCCAGCTGCGCGAGCTGGAGAGCATCGGCAAGGAAACCGAGGGCGAGGGACCGACGTTGATGACCGAATACCAGCCCTACGGCGTCCGGCACTTTCTGCGGGCGGGGGATGCGGAGGGGGCCTCCGAGCTCCGCTACCGGCCGATCCCGCTGCGCGAAGGGGGCGAACTGGAAAAGGGAGACTGGGCGGACACCGACCAGATTTCGCTGCCGGCGCTCCTCACCTACCCGACGCTTGTCTTGCGCCGAAGTCCGGCCCAGAGCCGACCCCCCTCCGTCTACTCGCTCGTTCGCAGCGGCGACTACTACAACGTGTGGCAGCGAGGGGCCCTCGACGAAGGGGCCGGCATGGTCGACCACCTTCCCCTCGGCTCCTTTGAGGATCCCGCCGCGGAGCCCAGTTGCGATCAGGTGCTGGCGGTTGCCTCCCTCGCCGGGCCCGAAGGAGAAGTAGCCGCAGCCGAGCGAGGCCCGACGGTTACCGCCTCGTTGACGGAAGCCCCCCATCCCCTTGTCTGGACCCCGACGGAACCGGGCGGCCCGAGTCTCGTCCCGCGTGGTCCGGGCAGCATGGAACTCGAGGTCATCGTGCCGCGCACTGCTCGCTACGGCTTCTACCTACAGGGAAGCGTGCGCAACCGGCTCACCGTCTTCGTCGATGGCCGGGAGGTGGGGTCGATCGTGCAGCAGCTGAACCCCGCCAAGCAGTTCCTCTACTTCGGGAGCGCCCCCCTGGATCGGGGACCCCACAGAGTCGTAATCGACTACGAGGGCCAGACCCTGGGCCCTGGCAGCGGGGGCCCGCCGGAAGCGGTTGGCCCGCTGGTTCTCGATCCGGTCCGCAACGAAGACCCGCCGGTGCGGAGGCTCCCGAGCTCCGGCGCCCGCTCGCTCTGCGGCAAGAACCTGGACTGGATCGAGGCGCTTCCCTAAGAGCTATGGGGGAGGCTCATTCCCAGAGCTTCCGCAGCTGTTCCTCGAAGCTCCCGGTCTGCTGTTCGATCAGGCGAGCGGCGATCTCGACCTCCCAGAACTTGGCCCCGGCGATCCAGGCGCGCCCAAGGTAATTCCAAGCGGCAATCGTGTTGGCGACGGTGGTGTCGAGGGCGTCGGCGCAGCGCTCCATTAGATCCTGGAACTCCTCGTGCATGCCGTGGACGGTGGGAGCAGGGTCGGTCTGCCCCATCTTCGTCTCCACCATCACGGCGTGGCCGGTGCGAATGCCGAAGAACCAGGCGTCCTGGAGGAAGGACTCGATCGCGGTCATCTGGGCGGGGTCGAGGTCGAGGAGCGCCTCGCACTCCTCAGCGAGAGGCTTCAGATCCTGTTCCTTTGCGCTTGCAACCGCCGCCGACAAGTTGTCGCTGCCCGAGAACATCTCCGCCAATCTAAACAACCCCGTTTAATCGAGCCCACCTATTTGTACTAACGGGTCGCGGGAGGCGCAAATATCTGGGCAAAAGAGAAGGGCGGCCCCGGGGCCGCCCTTCTCTGAACCTTGCCTATCTCGAGGACAGGACTTGGATATGCGTTCCTCAGGTTCCGGTGCAGGTCCTGATGATCGTCGCCTGGGCTTTGGTGCCGTCGGCGAAGACGGAGGTCGCATGAGCCTGGAGCTTGCCGTCCGGGCATTTGGCGGTGAGGACGCCCTTCTTGTCGATCTTCAGGTTGAAGCTCTTCACAGAGCCGCTGCCGCCGGCGATTTTCGGGATCGTCGCGACCGAGTTCAGGCCGTAGCGGCCCTCCTTCTTTTTCTTCACTTTCACGGTGGTGACGATTGCCCCCTGGACCGGCGCCGAGAAGTAGGCGTGGATGTAGAGGGTCGTCGTGCCGCCGCTGAAGCCGCCGTTGAAGACGACCAACTTACTGTTGACGTCGATCGGCGGCTGTTCGGGGAATTCGACCTCGACGGTGGTCTGGCCGCTGCCGATGATCGCGCTCTTGCAGGCTTTTTCAGCCGCGCCCGTGTCGCGAGACTGCAACTGGCCGGATTTGCACTTCGGCAGCCCTTTGACGTTGATGGCGCCGTTCTTGTCGGTTTTGAGAATGACTTCTTTCAACGCCGGTGGATGGGTCCCGTCTTTGGTCGAGATTTTGCCCGAGGCAAAGAGCGTGATCGGGGCCATCTTGTTTTTCGGCAGCTTCGACGGTTTGAATTCGCCGTTGACGTCGATCTTGAGGTTTCCGACTTCGACGGTCACCGGTTTGGCGCCGGTGGCGATGCTCGCCAGGCTGACGGCGATCAGGGCCGCGAGGGCCATCGACAACATCAGGTACTTGCGCATATCCCTTTATCTCTCCTTTGCGGCCTGCCCGTCCCCGGGTCCGATGCCGTCAGAACTTTCTTGGAACGTCTCTCCAGCGGGTCAAACTACCACCCCGCCCTTGTTCGTAAACCCGCGAGTGCTGGAAAAGGAGCGCTCGACCGACCTCTGACTATGAGTGAAGTTTCGCGAGCCTGGTTCGCTCGCGCTCAGCAGCGGCCCCCTCTGCCCCCAGGAACGGCAGCGTTACCCAGAACATCAGGTCCGGGAGGCGACTTGGAAGCCGGCCGACGGCGCCGTGGAGTATCTCGCTGTAGAGGAGCTCGTTGATGCCCCCCGCAACCGCCAGGGAGGTGATCCCCGGAAGTTCGACCGACGTCTCCGAGCGGCCTGCCTCGAGAAAGCCGGTGAACTGGCGCAGCGCCGCATCGCGGCGCGCCAAGGCTTTCGGGCCCGCGGCCAAGACCTCGACGATCGCGAAGCGGGCCTCGCTCGGGTGTTCGGCGAGATGGTCGAGCAGGGACTCCAATGCAGCGGAGACCCGCTCCGCCCAAGGGATCCCCGGCATCGACTCGAACTGGTTGGTCGCCTCCCCCAGGAGGTTTTCGAGCAGCACGTCGTAGGCCGCGAGGAAGCAGTCCTCCTTGCTGTCGAAGAGTTCGTAGAAGGTCTTGCGTGAGACGCCGGCGACCCCGATCACGTCGACGACTCGCGTCTCCGGGTACCCGCGTTCGGAGACGACCTCGATCATCGCCTGGTGGATGCGGTTGCGCTGGGACTCGGTTACCGCCTCCCTCGGCAAACCGTGTCTTCCCCGGGGCAGCCGCTCGTTCAACTTTGCCGAGCGTCGAGTGGAAGGCACCCAACAGACTGTAGAGCAGTGAAGAGACCGGTGGGAATTTTCTGTCTAACCGACGGTGGCTAAGAATCCAGCCAGACGACCTGCTCACGATCCGGTCCCACGCCCACCAGCCGGATCGGAACTCCGACGAAGTCGGAGATGAAGCCGAGGTAGTCGCGCGCCTCCCGGGGCAGATCGTCCGCGCTGCGGCAGGAGCCGAGGTCGAGGTCGAAGCCGGGAAGCTCCTCGTACTCGGGCGTCGCCGAGTGGAGGATCGACTGGTGGTAGGGGAAGGTCTCGAGCTCCGCGCCCTCCTTCGAGCGGTAGCGAACGGCGAGTCGCAGCGGGCCGATGCCGCTGAGGACGTCGAGCTTGGTAATCGCCAGTGCGTCCATGCGGTTGAGTCGCACCGCGTAGCGGAGCGCAACCAGGTCCATCCAGCCGCAGCGCCGCCTCCGGCCCGTCGTGGTCCCGAACTCGTGGCCCTTCTGCAGCATCTGCTCGCCGACCTCGTCGAAGAGCTCGGTCGGAAAGGGTCCGGCGCCGACGCGGGTCGCGTAGGCCTTGGCGATCCCCCAGACCTCGTCGATGTCCCCCGGCCCGACGCCGGCGCCGACGCAGGCCGCGCCGGCTATCGGGTTCGAGGAGGTGACGAAGGGATAGGTGCCGTGGTCGAGGTCGAGCAAAGCCGCCTGGGCCCCCTCGAAGATCACCGTCTGATCGTTGTCCAGCGCCTCCCAGCAAAGCCGGGCGGTGTCGGTGATGAGCGGCTCGAGCCGGTGGCCGAAGTTGACGTGTTCCTCGACCATCGCGTGCAGATCGAGGCGCGGGTCGAGGACGCCCTCGGTGCCCTCGGTCGCCTTCGCGTCCTCGCCTGCCTCCTTCAGCTGCTTGCGCCGCTGCACCGAGAGCTCGCGCAGCGCCTGCTGCTTGGGCTCGAGTGCGGCGCGGATCTTCGTCCGCAGGATCTTCTCGTCGAGCAGATCCTGGACCCGGATGCCCAGCCTCAATGCCTTGTCGGCGTAGCAGGGGCCGATCCCGCGCCGGGTGGTGCCGATCGAGAGCTTGCCCAGCTTCGTCTCCCCCGCCGTGTCGAGCAGCACGTGGTAGGGCATGATCAGATGGGCGTTGGCGGAGATGCGGAGGTTGTCGGCCCCGACCCCCGCCCGTTTCAAGCCGTCGATCTCGCGGAGCAGGACCCGCGGGTCGACGACGACTCCGTTGCCGATCACGCAGATCTTGTCCGTGTGGAGGATGCCCGAGGGGATCAGGTGGAACTTGAACTCCTCGCCGCCGCGGACGATCGTGTGGCCGGCGTTGTTGCCGCCCTGGAAGCGGACGATCGCGGTAGCCCGCTCGGCGAGCAGGTCGACGACCTTGCCCTTCCCCTCGTCGCCCCACTGGGCTCCGACTATGACGACTCCTGGCATGCCGCCGGAGATTGTGACGATCAGGCGGCTTTGCTGACTTTCCCGTACCGGTAGTCCTGGCCCCTGACCTCGATCTCGTCGCACATCTCGGACAGGCGAGAGACCGTTCTGGAGCCGATCTGCTCCTCGAGCTCGGGGTGCGACAGGTTGGTCGTGATGACGATCGAGCGCTGGGCCTCGTAACGCTCGTTCACCAATGAGTACAGCTGCTCCAGCACCCAGTCGGAGCGTTTCTCGGCCCCCAGGTCGTCGATGTGCAGGAGGTCGACCGAAGTCAGGCGCTCGAAGAATGAGAGGTAGGAGTCCCCGCCCGGCTCAGAGTCATAGGTCTGGCGGATCCGGGCGAGCAGCTTCGGCAGGGAGTAGATCGCCACCGTGCGGCCGGTTTCCAGTGCAGCTTTGGAGATCAACATCCCCAGCGTCGTCTTGCCCGTGCCCGTGTCCCCAAACAGCCACAGGCCCCGCCCTTCTGCAAGCCGAGCATCGAGATCATCGATATAGGCGCGCACTTCGTTGACGGCAATTTTCGTTTCCAGGTTGTTGGCCATGTCGGAGACCGGGGGCCGGTCAAAGGAAACGCCGCGGTAGCGCGGGGGAATGACCGAGGAAATGCCCCGGCTGCGGCCGCGGTTGAGCCGCTCGGTCCGGCACTCGCAGGGGCGGGCGACGTCTTCGGGACCGAGGATCCAGCCGGAGCCGTCGCAGACGCCGAGCGGGCAGGCCTGTTCGCGGAAGGGCTCGGAGCGGGCGATCGCGGGCATCAGAAGTCAGGCCCCGCGGCCGCGGCGTCCTCGTAGGGGGGAGCTTCGCCGGCGGGCTGTTCTATCGGAGGCTCCTGGTGGGCCTGGTCGGCGAATTTGGGATAGCGGTCGAGGAAGACCAGCTTCCTGGTCCCGATCGGGCCGTTCCTATGCTTGGCGATGATCAGGTCGGCCAGGCCGTCGGGCTCCTCGTCGGGGTCGCGGTAGTAGTCCTCGCGGTAGAGGAAGGCGACGACGTCGGCGTCCTGCTCGATCTGCCCCGACTCGCGCAGGTCGGAGAGCTGCGGCTTCGGCGGCGTCCGCTGCTCGGGCGCACGCGAGAGCTGCGAGATCGCCACCACCGGCACCTCCAGCTCGCGGGCGAGGATCTTCAGCCCGCGGCTGATCTGGCCGACCTGCTCGACCCGGTTGGCGCGGTGGTCGTCGGAGCGCATCAGCTGGATGTAGTCGAGGATGATCACGCCGAGGCCGCCGCGCTCCTGTTCCTGGGCGTGCAGCCGCCGCGCCTTCGCCCGCAGGTCGAGGATCCCGAGGTCAGAGGAGTCGTCGAACCACAGCGGCGCCTCTTCCAGCTCGTTGCAGGCGCGCAGGACCTTCGGCCAGTCCCGCTTGGAGACCTGTCCCTTGCGCAGTTTGTCGCCGGAGATCCGGGCACGGCAGGCGATGAACCGCTGTGCGAGCTCGACCTCGGACATCTCGAGCGAGAAGAAGGCGACCGGCTGCTGCTTCTTGACAGCGACGTTTTCGGCGATGTTGGCGACGAGCGCGCTCTTGCCCATCGCCGGACGAGCGGCGACGATGATCAGGTTGCCGGGCTGGAAGCCGCCGGTGACCGCGTCGATGTCGCGAAAGCCCGAGGGGGTGCCGGTCAGTTCGGTCTCGCCGGTGGAGAGCTTCTCCAGCCGGTCGACCTCGTCGTGGAGGATCTCCCCGAGCATTTTGAAGTCGCTGGCCTGCTCTTTATGGGCGACCTCGAAGAGCAGCTTCTCGGCTCGCTCGGAGAGCTCTTTCGGCTCGCCGTCGCGCTCGTTGACCCAGCCCTGGATCTCCTGTCCGGCGCCGAGCAGCCGCCGCAGCAGCGAGTTCTGCTGCACGATCTCCGCGTAGTGCTTGGCGTTGGCAGCGGCGGGGACCTTCGCCGCCAGCTCGGAGACGTAGTGTCGCCCCCCCGCCTCGTCGATCTTGTTGCGCTGGGTCAACGCCTCGCTGACGGTGAGCTCGTCGACCGGCTGCGAGGCCGCATAGAGGTCGTGGATCACCTCGAAGATCAACCGGTGCTTGTCGAGGTAGAAGTCGGCCGCGTTCAGCTTCACCTCGTCGATCACCCGGGTCAGCGTCGGCTCGGCAACCAGCATCGCTCCGAGCACCGACTCCTCGGCCTCGATGTTCTGCGGCGGGACGTGGGTCGTGGAGGGCTGCGGCATCTAGATGAGTGTGGAGGGAGGGGAAGACGAGAGAAGCTAGGCAAACCTAGACAACGGAGAGCCGCTACTGGAGGGACTCCGAAAACGACCCTCGTATTTGCGATTAACGCTCAGCTGGCGGCGTCACTGAGAACTGCTGCAGTGAGCTTCAGAGGTCGCTCAGGGGTGGCGAGTTCAGTTTGCTCGTCACTTAGGTAGAGCTCGATTCCCTCCCGAAGGGAATCGAAGAGCTCGTCTAGATCGTGGCCAGAAGCGAAGCAGCCTGGAAGCGCGGGCACATCTGCCCAATATGAGCCTTCTTCCAGTCGAATGTTGGCGGTGATCTCCATGTGCAGGCTTAGGGAGTTCATCTTAGACCCGCCTGTCGAAGAATCGCCGCTGCCAAGCCACGGGAGTAATCGCGACCTCGATGAGTGGGAAGGGTAATCGGCCGTTTGCCGTCTTTGGTCATCTTCACTTGGTGCTTGCCTCCCTTCGCTCGGGTCCATCCGTTGTCTTCGAGCAATCTGATCGCCGCCTTCTGGTTGAGCGTCTTCCGCACATCCCGATCGTCTTCGGATCGGGCTGACGGGTGGCGCGCAGAACGTAAAAGTTGTGTACCTGAAGTCGCGGGAAAGACAGACGCTCAGGTACTGGCAGTTCCGAAGGAGAGCTGGTGGTGCTGGGCGGGCGGGATCAGGCCCTCCTGCTCCTGGCGTCGCTCGCCGCGGCGCAGCATGCGGAGGGTGAGGATGGCGATGCTGAGGATCGCGGTGGCTCCCAAGGAGAGCTGGACGCTGAGGAGGCCTTCGCGGCTCCAGTAGACGTCGCGCAGGTCGAGGAGGAGGGCGGCCTCGTCGAAGGTGAGGCCGATGCCGGCGCCCATCGGGATCGCCAGCTGCTGCTCGAGCTGGTCGTTGTCGGTGAGAAGGCCGGCGGTGCCGGAAGCGAAGGCGAGCAAGATCCCGGGGACGAAGTGGTGGATGTGGCGGCCACCGATCTTGACGTTTCGGAAAGGACCGCGTTCCTCGCGGATCCCCCAAGTCGAGAGGCGCACGAGAGCAAAGGAGCCGAGGAAGCCCGCCAGGAGGTTGAAGAGCACGGTTTCGTAGCGCGGTGCCTCGCTGTAGCCGCGCACCGCGACCCCCACGGTGTCGGCTGCGGCGGCGGGAGCGGATTCGAGTAGCTCTTCCGGATCGTGGGCCTCAGCCGCACGGCGGGCCAGCATGCGGCTGAACTGGCCCGTGATCACGGTGCCGGCAGCAGCTAGGGAGACCGCAGCCAGCCCGACCGTCGCTCGCTCGGAGCGGACCCAGCCGGACCTGCGACGACGAAGAAGGACTACTTCTCCTCGCTGATGATCGTCTTGACGGCGGCGGCGGTGCCGTCTTTGAGCTGGATCTCGACCATGAAGGTGCCGAGTTCGCGCAGCGGCTGCTCGAGCAGGACCTGTTTTTTGTCGATCCGCAGGTCGCGGGCCTCGCGCAGCGCGTCGGTGATCTCCTTCGGCCCGACCGAGCCGAACAGCTTGCCGTCCTCGCCGGCCCGCTGGTGGATCGTCAGAACGGTCTTGGAGAGCAGCCCGGCAGCTTCGGATTCCCTCTCCGCGCGCACTTTCTCAGCTCGCTCCGCTGCCTCCATCCGCCGTTTCGCTTCGACGAGGGCAGCCGCGGTAGCCGGCTGGGCCAGCTTGCGCGGGATCAGGTAGTTGCGCAGGTAGCCGGGAGCGACGTCGACGACGTGACCGCGCTCGCCGAGGGAATCGACGTCTTGCAGCAGGATCGCTTGCGCCATCAGCGCTCTCCGACGTAGGGAAGCAGGGCGATCTCGCGCGCCCTCTTCACCGCCACCGAAAGCTGACGCTGGTGAGCGCGTGAAAGCCCGGTGACCCGCCGCCCGCGCGTCTTCCCCTTGTCGGAGAGGAAGCGCCGCAGCAGGTTCAGGTCCTTGTAGTCAACGACCTCGGAGTTGACCCGGGTGTATTTACGCGGACGGGCTCGGTCAGCGCCACGCCTGCCGCCGCGTCGCGCTCCACCCCGGGATGAACTCTCAGTTGCTCTGGCCATCGGCGCGAGATGCTACAGAGCGCCGCGATGCGGCGCTCTGTCAGGGCGACTAGAAGGGGATGTCGTCTTCGCTGGCGCCGCCGCCACTGGCCGGGGCGCTGCTGAAGTCGGACATGTCGGCGGGCACGTCGCTCTGCGGCGTGAAGCCACCACCACCCCCGTTGCCATTGCCCCCGCCCCCGCCACCGTCGCGTGAGCCGAGGAACTGGACGGTGTTGGCGATGATCTGGACCGCTTGCCGTTTGCCCCCGTCTTTCGCTTCCCACTCGCGCCAGTCCAGCCGCCCTTCGATTGCGACCGGCCGGCCCTTGGAAAGGTAGTTGGCGCAGTTCTCGCCCTGCGCTCCCCAGACGGTGACGTCGAAGTAATTGGGCTTGTCGACCCAGTTGCCACTTTGGTCTTTGCGGCGGCTGTTGACCGCGACGCGCAGATCACAGACGGCGGTACCGCCGCCGGTATGACGCAGCTCCGGATCCCGGGTCAGGTTCCCGGTGACCACCACCACGTTCACGTTCGAAGCTGCCAATGCACTCACTCCCTTGCGGATTCGCTTGTCTGGTTTCAGTCTAAGGAGGAGGCCGGCTCTACTCTCCCCCCTCGGGCAGGGGTTTCCGCAAACAGCGGGGCTGGTAGCAGGGGGGCTCTACTCGTCGGCGTCTTCGCCGGCGTCGCCGCGGTCATCGCGGGAGCCCTGCGCGCTGCGCTCCCGCGGCCCGGGGGCGGCGGTCACGGCGGGCGGAACGATCACCGGCGCGCCGGGATCGACTTTGAAGATGCGGAAGCGGAGGACGCCGTCGGCGATCTTCAAGTTGTGGTCAAGCGTGTCCAGCAGCTCGCTGGGAGCCTCGAACCGCATCCAGCGGTAATCCGCCTCGGTGCGATGGTTGATCTCGTAGGCCATCTTCCGCAGGCCCCAGGAGTTCTCGTGTTTGAGGCTGCCGGAAGCCTCGATCTGGCCACGCGCCTCCTGCGCGAGCGAATCGCGGGCGGGGGCGTCCAATTGGGGGTCCAGCATCAGGACCAGCTCGTATTCGCGTGGTGCGGCCAAAACGGCGAAGGACTATAGCGGCGAGGTGGCGCTAGCGCGGCGCGAACTCCTCAGAGCCGTCGTTGACAGGTGCGGGTGGAGGGAGCATAGGAGGAGGCGCAACCACGGGTTCGGGTGCCGGAGGGGTCGGAGCCGGTGCGGGCACAGGTGCCGCGGGTTCCGCCGGCGGCGTTGGAAGTGGAACAGGCGCGGATGGACGCTTCCTCTTCCGTTGTCTCAGCGGTGCCCTCCGTGCCTTGCCGTCAGTCACCTGCGCTCCTGCGGCGGGTGGCGACGATTCCGAGGACTCTCCCGGTAGGGAGGGCCCCCGATCGGAGACAGGACCCGCCGCCCGCAGCGCCCCGACCCGCGGCAGTCCCACGTCAGCACCCAGTGGCGGCGGCTCAGGCGCCTTCAGGAGGTTGGGCAGCGCCTGCAGCCCGACCAGCCCGACGACGACGATCAACGCCGCCTTCGCCGCCGCTGCCCACCGGATTCGAACACCTCGCACTCCTCTTTAAGAGGAGGCAGAGGCAGACTCTTCCCCCTGCCGCAGCGCCGCGATGTCTTTCAGTTGGTCGTCCACCCAGTCGCCCGGATTGTGGGAGAAGATGATCTCCCTCAGTCCCTCGGCCCGCTGCCGCTTCTCCTCGGGATCCATCGTCAGTGCCCGGTGAATCGCGTCGGCCTGCTCCTGGATGTCGAAGGGGTTGACCGAGATTGCGTAGTCGATCAGCTCCTGATGGGAGCCGGTGTTCTCGGAGAGCATCAGGACGCCGTCGCGGGTGTTGACCGCGGGCGCCTCCTTGGCGACCAGGTTCATCCCGTCGAAAAGCGAGTTGACCATCAGCAGGTCGAAATGCTTGTAGCGGGCGACCGCGTCGTAGAAGTTCTCGTAGATCTTCAGGTCGATCGGCATCCAGTCGGTGGTTCCGTGGCGGTGGTTGACGACCGCGACCAGCGCCTCGATCCGCTCCAGGTACTCGGCGTACTCGGGCACGTCCTGCCGCGAGGGCTGCAGGTGGGCGATGAAGGTGACCTTTTCGCGGAACTCGGGGTGCTGGGTGAGGAAGGTGTCGAAGGCGGTGAAGCCGCGCAGCACGTTCTTGGAGAGGTCGGCGCGGTCGACGCGGATGATCAGGTGCTGGCGGCGGCGCTCGAGCACCTCGCGCTCCGCCTCGGCCACCTCGGGCGAGGCCGCCGCCCGTTTCAGTCGTCCGGCGTCGATGCCCAGCGGGTATGCCCGGGCGCTCGTCTTGCCGCCGGCGTGACGGACCTCTGCGGCGTGGTAGTCGACCTCGACCTCGTCGAGGAGTTCGTCGCAGCAGCGGAGGAAGTTGATGCAGTAGGCGTGGGTGTGGAAGCCGATGATGTCGTTGGCCAGCATCCCTTCGAAGATCGCGTTGCGGACGCGCGTCGGCAGGATCCGCCAGCTGTCCGGCTGCGACCAGGGAATGTGGACGAAGTGGTGGAGGAAGGCGTCTGGACGCTCGGCCTTGATCATTCCCGGCGCCGTGTAGAGATGGTAGTCGTGCAGCATCACCAGGGGGTCTTGCTGGCCCTCGATCTCGGCGAGCACGGCACCGGCGATGTCTTTGTTGACGGCCTGGTAGCCGTAATCCCAGGCGTCGATCTCCTGCTGGCGGATGTCCGGAGCGTTGGAGATGTCCCAGAGGTAGTGCTGGATGAACCAGAGGATCGGGTTGGCGATCACGTTGTAGAAGCGGTCGTAGGCCTCGGGGTCGCTGCCGACGAGGCGGACCCGGTAGTCGATCCCGTCCAGCTCCTGCTCGATCGGCCCACCGGCCTCTTCGGAGGCGGCGACGTCCTCGTCGGTCATCGCCGAGGCGATCCAGAGCGCGTCGCGATGCGAGACGAGCCCGGAGAGGGCGGTGACCAGGCCGCCGCCGCCGCGGCGGACGGTCCGTTCACCGTTCTCGCCGCGCTCGAACTGGAGCGGTCCCCGGTTTGAGACGATGATCAGCGGCGAAGCGTCCACGTGGGGGAGGTTAAGGGGTCGAGCCTCGAACCCGTGTGGCCTCGATCAAGCGGGGAGGCGGCGACCCCGCCGCCTCCCCGGACAACTAACAGCCGAAGGGCACGGTCTGGTTGAAGCGTCCCGGGTCGGGCCGCAGACCCCCGGGGGCCATGCAGGCCTTCCAGTTAGTGTTGACCCCGTCCCACCAGCCGATTGTGACGTTGACGCCGCAGTGGTTCTGGGCGGACCGCAATTCGAAGTTGGTGCCGGTCCCACCGCTACAAGAGAAATTCAGCTCAGAGCCGGTATAGAAGGTTCCGGTCCAGACGCAGAATTTTCCACCGACGCAGGTTTCCGCTCGCGCGGACCCTTGCATAGCGAGCAGCAGGAATACAGCAGCAGCCATTGCCACCAGCACGGCCGTGAAACGCCGGCTTTTCACCCATGAGAACTGATTCGCGTGAGGCATCGCTTTCCTCCTCGTCGTGAACGTTATGCCTGCTGGCCACGCGAGTTGGCGCGTGCGCCAGCTATTTGCCCAAAGAACTACTGAGTACTCAGCCTAACACAATAATGCGCTACTTTGGTACCCACTGAGTTTCGGGTGGACGAACTGCTGAGGTGAAGGACCTTTCCTTAGCCGTCGAGGTCGCTGAACAGCTGGAGCCAGTCCCGCAACAGGCGCGGGGTGAGGAACTCGCGCCTGGCGTGCTCCTTGCCCTCTCGCCCCAGTTTCTTGCCGAGCTCCGGGTCGCCGAGGATCTCCAGACAGCGCTGGGCGCACTCGGAGGGGGAGTTGACGAGGAAGCCGCTGACCCCATCCTCGATCTGAAGCGGGATGCCGCCGACGTTGCCGGCGATCGTCGGCCGCCCCTTCCAGAGCGCCTCGGTAACGGTCAGGCCGAAGCCCTCGCGGATCGACTTCTGCAGGCAGATGTCCGACTGCGACTGGAAGGCGTTGACCTCGATCGCGCCGACGTTGTTGAGGTTGCTGAGAATTTTGATGTCCTCGTCGCCGTCGGCGTATTCGAAGGTCTTCTGGAAGTACTCCATCCCCTCGGGGTCGTCGGTGGCCATCGAGCCGACCATCGCCAGCTGGGCCTCCGGCACCTGCTCGGTCACCTCGCGGTAGGCGTCGATGACGCCGATCGGGTCCTTCCAGGGGTCGAAGCGGGAGACCTGGGTGATCAGCGGGCGGTCGACGTCGATCCCGAACTGGCGGCAGACGAAGGCCGCGTCCTCGGGCGAGAAGGCCATGTTCTTCGGCGAGAGCGGGTCGATCGCCGGCGGCACGATCCGCACCTCGTCGCGGTGCTTGCCCATTCCGTCGGGGACGTACTTCTCCATGTGCCAGACGCTCGCGTCGTACTCTTCGATCATCGGCAGCAGGCGGGCGATCGGGGCCGGATTCGGCGTCGAGAGGTCGATGTGGCAGCGCCAGATCCAGTTCTTGCCCTGCGCTTTCGCGCCGCGGAGCAGGCCGATCGGCTGCGGGTCGTGGACGATGACGACGTCCCACTCGCCCTGCAGGCCCTCGGCGTTGATCCGGTTGATCTCGTCGAAGATCTCCCACTGCTCGTCGCTCAGCGTCTCCTCGGCGCCCTGCAGCGAGTTATGGAGGAGCTTGGTCGCGTTGTAGAACTCTTCTTTGCCGAAGATCACGTGCCAGTGCGCGTCGAGCCCGACGTCGCGCATCAGCGGCACCAGGGTGTAGAGGATCTCCGAGACGCCGCCGCCGAAGGCGGTGGCGCTGACGTGCAGGACCCGCTTCCCTTTCAGTGGCTCGGAGAGCTGGCGGATCTGCTCCGTTAGCTCTTTGCCGACGATGTGGGTGTAGTCGGTGAGGGTCTTGTGGCCGAGGGCGACTTCCTGAAGCAAGGCTGGAGTTCTACACCGATGGGCGGCGACATGCTGTCCAGCCGCCGCGGCCGGTTATTCGGGAGAGGGGCTGTCCGGTCGCTTGCCGAGGGTGAGCTCGACCTGTTCGCGCTCGTTGTCGCGGAGGATGGTCAGCGTCACCTCGTCCCCGGGCTGATGGGCGGCGATCACCGCGGCCAGGTCGTCGGGGCCGACGATGTCGCGGCCGTCGACCTGCAGGATCACGTCCCCGCCCGTCTGGTACTGCGCTGCCTGGAAGCGGAGTTTGTCGCCGCCGCCCCGCAGTCCGGCCTCCTCCGCCGGCCCGCCGGAAACCACTTCGGAGAGGAGGCCGCCGAAGGTGGTGTCGAGCCCGAGCTTGCGGGCGAGCTGCGGGTAGAGGGCCTGGGTGGAGACGCCGATGTAGGCGTATTCGGCCTCGCCGTCCTCCCGCAACTGCGCGATTGAGCGTTTCACCGAAGAGATCGGCACCGCGAAGCCGACGCCGTCGTTGGCGCCCGAGCTGGTCTCGATCTGTTGGTTGATGCCGATTACCCGGGCGGCGACGTCGAGGAGGGGCCCGCCGGAATTGCCGGGGTTGATCGAGGCGTCGGTCTGGATCGCGCCGGCGATCTCGAACTGGGTCAGAGACCGCACGGAGCGGTCGGTGGCGGAGACGACCCCGACCGAGAGCGACTGCTGCTCACCGAAGGGGCTGCCGATCGCGGCCACGGGTTGGCCGACGTGGAGCTCCCTGTCGTCGCCAAGCTCGAGCGGCTGCAGCTCGAAGCCGTTCGGCTCGATTTGCAGCAGGGCGACATCGACGAAGGGATCGAAGCCGACGATCTCGGCGGGAACGACGTTGCGATCGGGGAACTCGATGTAGACCTGGTCGGCGGCCTCGCGGTCGTCACCGGATTCGTCGGTTACGACGTGGGCGTTGGTGACGATCTCCCCGTCGGCGTTGAGAACGAAGCCAGAGCCCTCGGCCGCGCCGGCCTCTCCGAAGACCGAGCGGATCGTGACTACGCCGGGCGCCGCCTCTTCGAAGACCTCCGCCGCGTCGAAGCCCGGGCTGGCGGTCTCGACCACAACCTGCGGCTCCGGTTCCGGTGCGGTTGCCGCGCTCGCTCCCCCGCTTGGGCCCGACTCCTCGTCGCTCGCTCCGCAGCCAGCGACCAGGCTCAGGCAGAGCAGCACCGCGACGAACCAGCTGAGGCGCTTCACGTGCCGACCTTGACCGGCGCACGGGCGGTGCGGGGAACGCTCGTCTGCTCGATTCCGGGCGGCAGGTCGAGGGTGAAGGCGGTGAAGCGGCGGCTCGAGCTGATCGTGATCTCGCCCTTCATCCGCTGTGCCAGCTCGGTGGCGATCGCCAGGCCGAGGCCGGAGCCACCGGCTTTGTCGGCCGTGTAGAAGCGCTCGAAGATCCGCTTTTGGGCGCGCTGGGGAATTCCCGGACCGTCGTCGGAGACGGTCAGCTCGGCACGGCCGTTGGCGGAGTAGGTAGTCACAGTGACGTCGGTGCCCTCCGGGGTGTGGGTGAGGGCGTTGTCGAGGAGGATACGGATGATCTGCCGCACCCGATCAGGGTCGCCCTGCGCGATCGCCGGCTGCTGGGGGGTGCGCAACTGCAATCGCGATCCGCGCAAGTCGGCGCGAGCACCGAACTCCCTCGTCACCTCGCGGGCGAGAGCGGTGAGGTCGACCGTGCTGGCCCTCATCACCACCGCTCCGGCGTCGAGCTGGGAGAGATCGAGCAGATCCGTCGTCAGCTTCGTCAGGCGCTCGATCTGCTGGCGCATCGTGCGCACGAACTCCGCCCGCTCCTCCGGGCTCGGGTCCTCCTCTTCGAGCAGCTCGACGAAGCCGCCAAGGCTGAAGATCGGCGTGCGCAACTCGTGCGAGGCGTTGGCGATGAACTGCTTGCGGGCGCTGTCGAGCTCGGCGAGGCGCCGCTGCATCTCGTTGAAGGTGCGGGCGAGTTGACCGAGCTGGCCAACGGAAGCGACCGGAATCGTGGTCTCGAAGTTGCCGTCGGCGACTTTGCGGGCAGCTTCCTGGAAGCGCTGGATGTTGCTGCTGGCGGTGCGGGTGTAGTAGAGGCCGATCGCAGCGGCGATCCCGACGGCGATCAGGCCGCCGGTGAGGATCTCCAGCTTCAGCCCCTCGTCGCCGCTGCCGGAGCCGCCGATCGCGACTACGTAGACATAGACGACCGCGGTGGCGCCGACCGCGATCGCGATCGAGATCAGGGTGATGCGGCTGGCGAGGTCGCTGAGCCGGAGCTTCCGCATCGGCTACTCCCGGAACCGGTAGCCGACCCCGCGCACGGTGAACAGGTACTCCGGCTCCTTCGGGTCTTGCTCCAGCTTCTCGCGCAGGTGGCGGATGTGGACGTCGACGGTGCGGGGGTCGCGGTAGTCGGAGTCTCCCCAGACGTGCTCCAGCAGCGTCTCGCGGGTGAGGACGCGCCCGGGGGAGCGGGCGAGAGCGCCGAGAATCTCGAACTCGACGTAGGTCACTTTGATCTCCTCTCCCGCCAAGGTGACCATGCGGCGATCGAAGTCGATCGTCAGGTCGTCGCACTCGATTGCGCCCCCGCCCTCTTTCGTCTCTGCTCCCATGCGGGAGCGGCGTAGAGCTGCTTTCACCCTGCTGCGGAACTCGCGCATCGAGAAGGGCTTGGTGATGTAGTCGTCGGCGCCGACCTCGAGGCCGGCGACCTTGTCGGTCTCGCTGCCTTTGGCGGTCAACATGATGATCGGGACCTGGCTGCGCGAGCGCAGCTGGCGACAGACTTCGACCCCGCCCATCTGGGGCAGCATCAGATCGAGGATGACCAGGTCGAAGCGACCCTCCTCGAAGCGCCGCAGCGCTTCGGCTCCGTCCAAGGCCGAGGTGACGTGGTACCCGTCCTTGCGCAGCGGATAGCTGAGCAGGGTCTGGATCGACTGCTCGTCGTCGACGAGAAGAATGCGGGTTGATCCGTTAGGCACAACCTCAAGGGTAGTAACCACCGCAGTTTGGACGCATGTGCGAGTACTCAGAACTAAGGATCTGGGTGAGGGGGCCGATATAGATCGCGAAGGTCATGCAAGCCCAGGAACTGAAAACTCTGGTTGAGGCGGGCACCTACAAGCCGGATCCCGCCCAGATCGCCTCGGCGATGCTCAGCCGCCGCGGCGTTCGCGAGCTGCTGACGGGGATCCACGCTACGGGTCCGCAAAATGGTCATGGCCCCGAACCTCCAGCAGTCCGCCCCCGGGCAGCCTGAGCTCCACTCCCTCTCCCGCTTCTACTTCACCGATCGGGGTGAGGGTCGTCTCCGCGGCCTCGCCGAGCCTGGTTGAAGCCTCGCTGAGGCTCTTCGGCGGCAGGGCGGCCAGCAGCTCGTAGTCCTCGCCCCCCGACACGGCCAGCCCCAGCGGATCGAGTCCTGCCGCGACGGCGACCTCGGCCACTCCTTTGGCGATGGGAAGGGCGCCGGCGTCGATCCGCAGGGCGACGGCGCCGGCGCGGGAGAGATGCCCGGCGTCGCCGGCGAGGCCGTCGCTGAGGTCGATCATCGCCCGGGCTCCGGCAGCAGCCAGGGCACGGCCGGTGTGCAGGCGAGGGGAGGGATCCAGCTGGCGCGAGCGCAAAGCCTCGGCGGTGGTGTCGGAGACGGCGGCGGCCAGGGAGGTGTCGTCGAGCAGGTGGCGTCCGGCGGCGGCGGCGCCGATCTCGCCGGTGAGGACCAGCAGGTCGCCCGGCTCGGCACCGGCCCGGGTGACGAGGTTCTCGGCTCTGGCCGCATGCCCGACGACGGTGACCGCCAGGGAGAGCACCGGCGCCCGGGTCAGGTCGCCCCCGGCAAGGGTCGTTCCGGTCGCCCTCGCCACCCCCAGCAGTCCGTCGAGCAGGGCGTCGAAGTCTTCCTCGCTGAGCTCGGCCGGGGCGCCAAGGACGACGTAGGCCTCGCCGGGTTCCGCCCCCATCGCCGCCAGATCGGAGAGCGCGGTGGAAAGGGCCTTGCGGCCGACCGTTTCCAGCCCGGCGTCCTCGCGGCGAAAGTGGACTCCCTCGACGATTGCGTCGACCGAGGTTGCCGTGGCGCCGCCGGGAACGGTGATCGCCGCGTCGTCGCCGCTGCCGAGCTCAACCCGGGGCCCATTCGGCGGAAGACGCTCGCGAAGCTTCGCCAGGAACTCGAACTCGCCCATCACCCGACTATTCCAGCAATTAAGGTGCGGTCGGACGTGGAGAGCCGCCAACCATTCCTGCACAGGGTGGGCGAGGCCGGATCGCGGATCGGCAAGAAGCCGCCCCGCAGCCGCAAAGTCCGTCTCGCCCTCCAGATCGCGCTGGTCGTGCTCATCTTCGGGTTCCTGGTGCTCACGGTCATCCGTCAGTGGTCGGAGATCCAGGACGAAGGGGTCCACTTCCACCTCGGGTGGCTGATCCCGGCGATCGTCATCCTCCCCGGCTTCTTCGTCCTCAGCGCCTTCGGCTGGGATCTGATTCTGCGCGCCCTCGGCTACTCGATCGGCTTCGGCCGCGCCCAGGTGGCCTGGGGGCAGCCGATGCTGGCGCGCTACGTGCCCGGCAGCGTCCTCTACGTGCTGGGCCGGGTGCTGCTCTCCGAAAAAGCGGGCATCCCGCGCCGGATGACGATTGCCAGCATCGTCTACGAACAGGCTATTTCGGCCACCTCGGCACTCCTGGTCGCGGCCTACTTCTTCATCAACCACCCCGACCTGCAGGGGGAGCCATACCGCTGGGCAATACTGCTGCTGATCCCGGCGGCGATGGCGCTCCTGCACCCGCGGATCTTCGGTCCCCTGGCGAACCGGGCGCTGCGCGCGCTAGGCCGCGATCCGCTGCCGGCGGTGATCTCGCCGCGCGACGTGATCGGCCTGATCGCCTTCTACACCTTCAACTGGGTGGTGGTGGCGCTGGGGATCTACTGCGTCGTCCGCTCGGTCACCTACCTACCTTTTACGGCTGAGAACGTCCTGCTTGTCGGCTCGGCGCAGGCAATTGGCTACTTCGCGGCGCTGCTCTCGATCGTCGCCCCGGCGGGACTCGGCGTCAAAGACGCCGCCTTCGCCTGGGCGGTGAAGGCGGCCCTGCCGGGGGGAAGCTTCGCCCTGGGCTCACTGATCGCGATCGCTGTGCGTGGCGTGATGACCGCGGCGGAATTGATCTACGTCGCCGCGGTCACGGCCCTGGGGCGCAAAGAGGGGTGGAGCATCCACACGGGGATCTTGCATCCGTCTCCGGAGGAGGAAGAGGCGGAGCTGGCTGCGGCCCAGGAAGAGGCGGGCACTTCCTCCGGTTGATCTGGGGTTTGTCGGTAGGGAGAGTCCTACTCCCTCCTCTCTCAACTTGCTCGGGTGGATCGCCTTCAGCAGTCCTAGATGGCCATGACCGAGAAGTACAAGCCGTTCGGAGGGAGTAGGACTCTCCTTGCGACAGTTGGCCGAGCTTCAGAGAGGGATGCGGGCGCCTAGTTGGTAGGCGGTTAGGGCGAGGGTTAGGAGTTGGAGGGGGCGGTCTCTTGAGAGGGCTGCTAGGGGTAGGAGCCAGATCAGGTACCAGGGGAGGAGCCAGGCGGTGGCTAGTAGTAGGGCTAGGGCGGTCCAGGCGGCGGCTTGGATCCAGTCGCCTCCTCGCCAGGTCCGGGCGAGGAGGTAGGTGACGGTGGCGGCGAAGAGGATCGCGGCGGCGAGGCGGACCGCGTCGGGGTCGAGGCCGGTGAGCCGGGCGGTCGTGATCGGGATGCTCATGTGGCTGGTGCGGTCCTGGTTCTCGCCGGCGAGCCCGAAGCCGTTCAGCCAGTCCCAGCCGAAGGCTAGGTAGGCAGCGATCGCGATCACAATCGCCCCTCCGAACGCACCTAATAGGAGCTGCGGGCGTCGCTTGCTGCCGAGCAGCGCGAAGGGGGCGAGGAAGGTCGCCGAGACCTTCGTGGCGATGGCGGCGACGAGGGCGGCGCCGGCGGAGAGCTCGCGGCCGTTGACGATCGCGGCGACGGCCAGCATCGCCAACAGCATCGTCAGGCCGTCGTTGTGGGCGCCGCCGACGACGTGGACGAGGACGAGCGGGTTGAGGGCGACGAAGGCGGCCGCTCGCAGGGGATCGACGCCACGCCGGGCGGCGAGGCGGGAGACGACCAGGGCGAGGCCCAGCACCGACAGCGCCGCGACCGTCTTCAGGACCGCCACCGCGGCATCGACGGGTAGCCAGGCGAGGGGGTAGGTGGCGAGGGTGAAGAGGGGCCCGTAGGCGCTGGTCGCTTCGGTCCAGGTGACCTCGGCATAGGCCGGGTCCTCCGGCGCGGCCAGGGGCGGGTGCACGTAGGGATCGAGGCCGTGCTGGACGCCGAGCCGGGCGTAGTCGACGTAGCTGTAGACGTCGTGGGAGAGGAGGACCGGCGCGAGGGCGAAGCCGGCGACGAAGAAGACGATGGTCCCCCAGACGATGCGCCGGCCGAGCCTCGGCGCCGTCGCCAGCACCCCCAGGTACGCGAGGAAGCCGAGCCACATCAGGCCATAGGCGAGCCCCGGATCGATCGTCGCTACCCCGGCGAGTTGCCGGCTTCGACGCCGCTCTGGGGCGGAGCCGGCGGAGGGGGAGGCGCCGGCAGCGGTTCCTGTCCCGCGCCCGGCGCGTAGGCGTTCGGGTCATAGCCGCCGACGGCGGCCGACCCCGGCGGGGGTTCCTCGCTCCCACCGTCGCCTCCGTCGCCCGCCCCGCCGAAGTCGGTGTCGTCGTCGGAGCTCGAGCGCGCGTAGCGACCGTAGTACGGGGCCCAGCTGATCTCCCCGTCGGGTTCGGTGAACTCTTCGCAGGGCACCCCCGCATTGGCGTAGAGCGAGTGCCAGATGTCGGCCGGGAAGGTGCCGCCGAAAACGGTGAGGCCGTGCACGCTCGTCATCGAGACGTCGTTCGACTCGGGATAGCCGACCCAGACCGTGGTCGAGAGATTCGGCTGGTAGCCGGCGAACCAGGCGTCGGTGTATTCGTCGGTGGTGCCGGTCTTGCCGGCCTGACCGGCGCAGCCGGTGTAGGCGGCGGTGCCGGTTCCTTCGGTGATGTTGTCCTGCAGGAGGCGGGTCACCTCCCAGGCGGCGGGCGCGGAGAGGACCCGCTGCGGTCGCGGCCGTTCGGGCCGATCGACGTGGCCGTTGGGGTAGACCACTTTCTTCACCGCGACCGGCCGGCGGTGGATGCCGCCGGCGGCGAGGGTGCCGTAAGCGGAGGCCATCTCCAGCGGTGAGACGCCGATCCGCAGGCCGCCCAGCCCCTCGGCAGGGATCCCGTCCAGCTCCGAGGTGATGCCCATCGACTCCGCCGTGTTGGCGACCGCCTGCGGCCCGACGTCGAGGTCGAGCTGGGCGAAGACGGTGTTGTCGGAGGCGATCGTCGCCTGCTGCAGGTTGACGGTGCCCAAATACCCTTCGTCGGCCGTGTGGACGGTCCAATGGCCCCACTCGGGCAGGTAGAGGTCCAGCGGCTTCGACGCGTAGTAGGTCGAGTAGGGATCGATCCCTTGCTTGACCGCGGTGGTGAGGACAAAGGTCTTGAAGGTCGAGCCGGGTTGACGGTGCCCCTGCGCGGCCAGGTTGAACTGGCTGCTGTCGTAGTCGGAGCTGGAGACCATCGCCCGGATCTGGCCGTTGCGGGGGTCGACCGAGACAAGTGCGGCGGAAGGGTCGGTCGAGTAAGGGAGGGCGGAGCGCATCGCTTCCAACCCCACCTCCTGCAGCTCCGGGTCGATCGTCGTGTGCACCTCGAGCCCGCCGCGCCGCACTTTCTGGGCGCCGTATTTCTCGATCAGCCGGTTTTCGACGTAGTCGAAGAAGAACGGTTCGCGGTGCTCGAAGTAGCTCTCGTCGAGGTTGACGCGGAGGCCCGTCTCGATCGCCTGCCGCGCGCGGCTCTCGCTGATGTAGCCGGATTTCGCCATCTGTCGCAGGACCTGGTCGCGTCGCGCCTTGGCGGCGCGCGGGTTCAGCAGCGGGTTGTATTCGGAGGGGGCCTGTGGCAGCCCCGCCAACAGCGCCGCTTCCGGCAGCTTCAGCTGCCAGACCGGCTTCGAGAAGAAGATCTTCGAGGCGGCGCCGACCCCCACCGCGGTGGCTCCCTCGACCGTTCCGTAGGAGGCGATGTTGAGATAGGAGCCGAGGATTTCGCGCCGGCTGTGTCGCTCCGTGTACTCGACCGCCAGCTCCGCCTCGACGATCTTGCGCTCCACCGTGCGCTCCGGCTCCGGGATGCAGAGGTTGCGGACCAGCTGCTGGGTGATCGTCGAGCCGCCCTCGACGACCTCGCCCTCTTCCAGGTTCTTCAGCGCCGCGCGGGCGATCCCGTTGAAGTCGTAGCCCTCGTGCTCGTAGAAGCGCTGGTCCTCGATCGCCACCGTCGCCAGCTGCACGCTCCTCGGAATCCGGGCAATGGAGACCAGCGAGCGCACTTCCGGCGAGGCGACGACTCCCAGTTTCGAACCGTCGGCGGCGTAGAGGACGGTGTTGCCGCCGCGGTCGACGGGTTTGCAGGAGCTGAGCGAGGGCGCGTCGGCGGCGACGTCCAGCACCCAGGAGGTGACGGCGATCGCCGCGATCCCGAGCAGGGCGATGACGCCGCCGAAGACGAGCAGGAGCTTGGCGCCGATTCCTCCCCGGTGGCGCTGACGTCGGCGAGTGCGCTGCGTCATCCAGCAGAGGGTACTTCGACCCTCGCGCCGGTCAGGCCATCGTGTCTTCGGTTGACTTGTTGTGGACGATCCCTTCGACCAGGAGCTGGTTGGGGATCACGACCGAGCTGCCGTCGCCGGGGTCGAGATAGGTGTAGGAGAGGGTGATGTCGGTGACCCGCCCCTCGCATTCTTCGAAGGTGAGGCGATCGCCGATCCGGATCGGCTGCGAGACCGCGATCTGGATGCCGGCGATCACGTTGGAGAGCGTGCGCTGAGCGGCGAAGCCGACGATCGCGACGACGAGCGCGGTCGAAGCGAAGACGCCGGTCGCCAGCTCCTTCAGCTCGGTGAACTGACCGAGCGCCAGCATCGCGACGAGGAGGAAGACGGCGACGAAGGCGAGGCGGCGGAGGATGCGCAGCCGCGTGCGGGTGGTGCGCGATACCTGTTTGACTGCGGGCGACATGGAGAGCAACCTAGCCACCCAACCTGTCGCCGAGCCGGCCGAGCGTGACTTTCCGCCGTCGAACTGGGGCCCGAAGGGGGCGCTGCTGGGGGCGGTGCTGGCGATCATCGCCGGGTTGGTCCTCGGCCTTCCGGCGATCGCCTTCACCGATGCCGACAACGAACTGACGACGGCCGGCAACGTCGTCGCCCAGGTCGGCCTCGTCCTCGGCCTGCTGCTGGTCCCGCTCGTGGTCGCGCACTCGCATGGCTCGCGATCGCTGGGTGAGAGCCTGCGGAGGCTGGGGGTGCGCGCCTTCCGCCCCTCCGCCTTCCTCTGGATGCTCGCCGCCGTCTTCGCTTACCTGGTCTTCGCCGCTCTCTACGCCTCCCTGATCCTCGAACCCGAGCAGGAGGACATCGCCGAGAGCTTCGGGCCGGTCCCGGTGCAGATTGCGCTGATCGTCTTCGGCGCCGCGATCGCCGAGGAGATCTGCTTTCGCGGCATGCTCTTCGGCGGCTTGCGCGAGCGGTTCCCGCGACTGCCCGCGGCGCTTCTCGCCGGCACGGTCTTCGGTCTCCTCCACGCCTTCACCGGCCTCAGCGCGGTGCCGCCGCTGATCGCCCTTGGCTTCATCTTTTGCCTGCTCTACGAGAAGACCGGCTCGATCGTGCCGGGGATCCTGCTGCACATGCTGAACAACTCTGTCGCCCTGGCGGCTCAGTAGGATTTCGCGCGTGACTCGTCACCTGCCCTCTCTGCTTGCCGCCGCCGCCCTTCTCGCCCTGCCCGCAACGGCGGGTGCCGCGACCGCGAAACCGGTGCCGAAACCGGCTCCGGCCCCCGCGCCGGAGGCGACGGTGAAGATCAAGGTCGGCAACTTGAAGAAGGGCCGGGCGGAGATCATGCAGAAGGTCCCGGTGACCGGGACGCTGGCGCCGTTCGTCGCCGGCGAGCAGGTCAAAGTCACCTTCTATCTCGACGGCAAGCGTCTCTACAGCCGCAACCTGCGGGTCAACAAAGACGGCGCCAAGGGCACCTTCCGGACCAGTATCGAGGTCCGCGAGAACGGCAAGTACGCGGTCGCCGCCAAGCACGTGGCGACGCCGCAGCTCGGCGCCGACAGCACCGTCCGCAAGAGCTGGAAGGTGAGCTTCCCCGCCCTGCGTCGCGGCCAGTGCGGCGACGTCGTCGTCGGCTTCAAGAAGGCGATGCGGAAGATGGGCTACATCGCCAACGACGGGCGCTGCTTCGGTGGCAAGACCGCCCGCGGCGTCCTCGCCTACCGCAAAGTCAACGAGATGAACCGCAGCATGAAGGCGGGTGCCGGCCTGGTGAAGAAAGCCTTCTCCGGCAAGGGCGGCTACGAGGTCCGCCACCCGGGTGCCGGCGACCACATCGAGGCGCCGCTTTCCAAGCAGGTGCTGGTCTTCGCCAAAGGCGACAAGCCGTACGCGATCTACCCGATCTCGTCGGGCAAGTCGTCGACTCCGACCGTCACCGGCCACTTCGAGATGATCCGCACCGAACCGGGCCTGAACTCCCACGGGATGTACTACTCCTGGTACTTCTACGGCGGCTACGCGGTCCACGGCTACAACTCGGTCCCGGACTACCCCGCCAGCCACGGCTGCCTGCGGACCTTCATGTCCGACCAGCCCGAGATCTACGAGCGCATCTTCTACGGGCAAGACATCTTCATCTGGTAGCGGGGCAGGCGGCATAGGATGCCCGCCGTGACCGACCTCGACGCCGCCAAGCAATCGCTTCTCGCAGAGCTGCGCCAGCACTCGCTGATCCTTGGCGAAGTGACGTTGGCCAGTGGCGCGACCGCCCAGTACTACGTCGATGCTCGCCGTACGTTGATGCGGCCCCAGGGTTTCCGGGCGGCGGGCGAGCTGATCGCCGCCGCCGCGGCTGAGCTGGGCGCCGAGGCGGTCGGCGGTCCCGCGACCGCGGCGATTCCCCCTGCCTGTGCCGCGATCGCCGTTCCCGCCGGGGCCGACCTCGTTGCCTTCTTCGTTCGCGGTCAGCGCAAGGAGCACGGGCTGCAGCGCTGGGTGGAGGGCCCGGTCGAGCCGGGCGTGCGCTGCCTGGTGGTCGAGGACACCGTCACCACCGGCGGTTCGACCGCGCAGGCGATCGAGCGGGTCCGCGAGGAGGGCCTCGAGATCGCCGGCGTGGTCGCCGTCGTCGACCGGCTCGCGGGTGGCGCCGAGAAGATCGAAGCCGCCGCGGAAGCGCCCTACCGGACGCTGACGACGATCGACGAGATCTACCCGGACCGCCCCGACCGCAGCTGAGCGATGGAGCCGGACGCGGTTGAGATCAGGGTGGTCGGTTGCCTGGTCGAGAAGCAGCGGACGACGCCCGACGCCTATCCACTCTCGCTCAACGCCCTGCGCCTCGCCTGCAACCAGTCGACCAACCGCGACCCGGTCGTCGAGTACGACGAGGCGACGGTCAGCGAGGCGCTGCGTCGCCTGGCGCTGCGGGGCTGGACCAGGCTCGCGAGCGGAGCCGGCAGCCGTGCCCGCAAGTACCGGCACCTGCTGCCGGAAGCGTTGGATGTCTCCGATGAAGAGCTGGCGCTGCTGGCGGTGCTGATGCTGCGAGGGCCGCAGACGCCGGGCGAGCTGAAGCAGCGCGCCGAGCGCCTGCATCCCTTCTCGGATCTGGCGGCGGTGCAGGGGACGCTCGAGCGCCTGCTCGAGCGGGAGTTGATCGTCCGCCACCCGCGCCGACCGGGCCAGAAGGAGGACCGCTTCGAGCAGGTGCTGGGTGGAGGCGGGGAGGGCGAGGAGCCGGTGGCGGAAGAAGCGCCCCAACCTTCCTCGGAGGAGGGCGAGGAGAGCAGGCTGGATCGAATCGAGAGCGAGCTCGCCGACCTTCGTGCCGAGGTCACCCGCCTCCGCGAGGCGCTGGGCGAGGACTGACTCCTAGTCCTTGATCCCGAGCACGGCGATTCGCCGGCCGCCGGGGATCGCCACCACCACCTGCGTCTTCAAGGTGCCCCGCTGGCGCAGCAGCTTGCGGCCGGTGCCGCTGAGCGGGACGCGGAAGGTCTGGGCCGAGCCGCCGGTGAGGCGGAAGGCGCTGCGGCCCACCACGCGGCTGACCGGCCGGGTCCGCGGTCCGCGGCCGCGGCTGGCGGCGGGGACCCGGAAGCGGCTGCGGAGGACGATCTGCCCGGGGCACTCGGTTCCCGCCGGCCAGAGGCAGGTGACGCGCACCCGAACCTGCTTGCCGCTGGCCTTCAGCAGCGAGAGCCTGAGGGGGACGGCAACCGTCGCCATCTTGCAGCCGAGCAGGCGGTCTTCGCCCGGATCGAGGTCGAGTGCGTAGGCGCAGACCCGTTGCCGGCCGGACTTGACGATCGGCAGGGTGTGGTCGAAGCCGTGGCGGGCGCCGGCTTCGGGGAACTCCTGCGCGACGTCCCGGCGCGAGCGCGTGGCAACGGTCCCAAGCTCGTAGGTAGCGACGCCGGGAGCGCCGCTCTTGCCGCCGACCGTGACGCGGACCGCCAGCGGGGCGGTGGGCGCGTTGGGGTCGAAGGCCCAGCCCCGCACCCGCACCTGTCCCGGCACCGGTGAGCTGGCCAGGTCGAGGAAGCCGATCGGGTTGTCGCCGCTGACGAGGGTGGCCGAGCCGACCGTCGGGCCGTCGACGTAGTTGTTGTCGATGTTGATCGTGACGCCGCCCCAGGTCTCGTTGTGGCCGCCGCGGTACTGGTGGATGCGCTGGTGCTGTGCCCAGGCGTTGGCGGGCACGACCGGATCGGCGGTGTTCTGCTGCCCGTTCCAGTTGGCGATCCAGAGTGCGTCCGGGAGGAGGTAGCCGGTGCCGATCTGGCGAGCGAGGTCCTCGATCCCGGAGGCGCTGCTGCTGTAGACGCCGGAGAGGTAGCCGAGCTCGTGCAGCTTTTCCGTCCAGGCCTCGAGGAAGGCGAGCGTGGCGGCGGTCGCGCTGGAGGTCTGCGTGTAGGCCTCCATGTCGTTGTAGATGGGACTACCCGGACCCATCCCGATGGCCGCCGCTTCCTCGACCGCGTCTTCGGCCGCCGCGGCGCCCTGCGCGGTGGCCTGGCTGGCACTCAGCTTGGCGCAGTCCGAGCAGACGCTGGTCGGCGCCTGGAGGCCGACGTAGGTGGGGATCAGGTGCCAGCCGGCTTCGGTCTGCGCCGCGACCCAACTCGCCGTCAGGTTCGGCTGTGAGCAGGCCCGGTTGAGGCCGCCGATGTAGACGCCAACCGCCCGGTAGGGGGAGCTTCCCCAGGCCGCCATCGACCGCGAGGAGGGCGCGGTGCAGGCGTCGAAGCCGAGGCCGGTGAAGATCGTGCCTCCGCTGGAGACGGTGGCGCGGCGCGGCGCGGCGCGCAGCGCGGAGGCGCCGGCCCCGCGGTCGGGTTCGACCAGGATCGCCCGCTGCCGTCCCACCGCATCGGCGGGGCAGCGCTGCTGGGAGGAGGGGGCGCCGAGGTAGACCGCCCGGCGGTCCAGCCGCACGCACATCCGCGGGTTCTGGGAGAGCCGGTAGACCGGCCAGCCCTTGGGCACCTCTATCGCGCGTCCTTCGAAATGAACCGTCCGCGGTGCGGCGGCGGCGGCAGAGGAGAAGGAGCTCAGAGTGAGCAGCGCTATCAGCAAGGGCAGCAGAAGCAGTGAGCTGTGGCGGCTTCGGGAGGTCACGGGCGGCACTCTCGGTACAAGCAAGGCAGGAGGTCAAAAGTTGCAGGTGGTCGGGCGAAAGCCTGCAACGGGAATGCCCCGAGCTGGATTCGAACCAGCGGCCTATCCCTTAGGAGGGGATCGCTCTATCCAGCTGAGCTATCGGGGCGGGATGCCTGAATTCTCGCTTAGTTGGCGAAGGCTTGTCGATGTTGGCACCGAGTGCGCACCACAGGTGCGGAGTGGCCCGGCAGGATCTCGTGCATGGAGGCCGCGAGAGTAGAGAACATGTCCGGAGCACGGAATAATGTGTTGCACATGTCGAAGATGATCCAGATCAGGAACGTGCCCGATGACCTGCACAGGGAATTGAAGATGCGCGCTGCGGCCGCCGGGATGAGCATGTCCGATTACATCAAGCGGGAGCTCAGCCGGAAGAGCCGTAAATCCACGATCAAAGAGATCCGCGCGAGGAGCAAAGGGCGCAGTGCCGGCTCGACCCTGACCACGCAAAAAATCGTGGACATCATTCGCGAAGCCCGCGGTGACTGATGCCCGTCGTGGACGCATCGGTGCTCGTCGAGCTTCTCAGTGACGGGCGACACGCAGAAGCGGTCCGGGAGCGACTCGACGACGAAGAACCCACGCTGTGGGCTCCGCACCTCATCGATGCGGAGGTGGGTCATGCGTTGCGACGTTCTGTTCTTTTGGGCGAACTCACCGCGGATGCCGCGGGAAGGGCGCTGTGGGAAGTCGACGAGCTCCCACTCGAACGGGTGGAGCACGAACTTCTGATCCACGTCGCCTGGGGACTGCGCGACAACTTCAGCTTCTACGACGGTCTCTACGTCGCGTTGGCGTTGATGCTCGACGAACCGCTGCTTACCTTCGACGCACGGCTGGCGCGGACCGGCGTGGACATTCCGGTCGAGGTTCTCGGTCAGGCGTAGAGCGTCTCGGAGGCGAGCTCCATCGCCCGCCTGCTCCAGAGCTTCACTTCCATGAAGACGTCGTCGCCGTAGCCCTTCAAGGCGTCGAGGGCGATCAGCGTGAAGCGTTCCTGGGAGACGACCTCCTGGTCGACCGTCTCGCCGTCGAGGACGGCGGTGGCGGCGACGGCGCCGCGCACCAGGGGCTTGCCCCAGACAAGAGTGACGTCGCCAGCGCGGCCGTTCTCGCCCCGCCAGCTCCCGATCACGTCGTCGTTGAGATCGATCCGCCAGTCCGAATTGTCCTCGGCGAGGATGTCGGTGAAGTCGGCCTTGGCGGCGAAGCTGCTCGGCTCGCCGTCCGGCGGCTGGACGTAGGAGACATGGCCGAACAGCTCCAGTCGCCCTTCCTCGCTCTCGCTGTGGGCGGAGCATGGAACCCAGACGCGGCCCCCCCAGGCGCGCTCCGGGAACCAGCTGACCTCGCTGGGCACCTCGGTGCCTGCCGGCAGGTCCTCCAGGGCGCCGCACGCCTTCGCGAACTCCTCCCGCAGTTGCTCGGCGAAGCGCCCGTGCGGGATTCCCTCTTGGGTGGTGTCAGCGATGAAGCGCGGAATCGGCCGCGGGTTCGGCGTCACGGGCTCACCCTAGTCCAGGCACTCGCGTAGGTCCGACGCCGCCCGCTCCGGCGGGTAGACGTTGATGTCGACGCCGGTGCCGAGCTCGAAGCCGGCCTTGATCGTCAGCCGGGGGGCGATGTCGACGTGCCAGTGGAACTGGTCGGCGCCGCGGGGGGCGGTGCGGACCCAGAGGTTCAGCTCCGGCGGTCCGTCGAAGAGCTTGGCGAGAGCGCGCATCGCGGTGCGGATCATCGCCGCGCCGCCCTCGTCCTCCTCGAAACGGGCCGCTTCGCGCCGCGGGATCACCCGCAGCTCGAACGGCGAGCGCGAAGCCCAGGGACAGATCAGCGCCGCCTCGTCGTCGATCGCGACGAGGCGATCCTGGCGGCGAACCTCCTCGACGAGGACGTCGCTGAGCAGCCCGCCGCCAGCGGTGCGTTCTCCGTAGGCGCCGACCCGCTCGCGCTCGCGGGCGACGGCGGCGGGGACGAAGGGCAGCGCGTAGAGCTGGGCGTGGGTGTGCTCGAGCGAGGCACCGGCGCCGCCGCCCTCGTTGACGATCAGCTGCAGGTAGGAGGCCTCGGGGTGGGCGCGCATCCGCTCGCGCCAGGTGGCGACCGCGGCGGCGAACTGGGTCTCGTCGAGCTCGGCCATCGCGGTCAGATGCCGGGGCGAGTTGATCAGCACCTCGTGCGCGCCCTCTGCCGGCCGCGAGGAGAAGAGGTCGGGTTCGCCGGCGCGTTTGGAGGCCAGCAGCGGGTCCCCGCTGCTGGCAAAGGACCCGGCTTCCGCCGCCGGTTCCGCCTCTCCGGCGGCCGCCTCGCCGCCCAGCGCCGGGTAGAGGTTCGGCACGACCCGGGTGGTCCAACCGGGGGTGTCGGGATCGCCTCCGCCAGGCCGCAGCGCATATAGCTCCGGCGGAGTCCGCTCCTCACGTCCCTCGCAGAAGGGGCAGTTATCCGATCCCTTCGGCTCGCTCGCCCGCGCCGAGAAGCTGTCCGGGCGCGCGGCCCGGCCCGGGGCGAGGATCGTCCTCAGCCCCGTCAGCTGGTCGATGCGTACCTCGGGGGAGCTCAGGAGCGGGAGGGGGGAAGGTCGTCTGCGTCGGGCTCGTCCGCCGCGGGCGGCTCGGGCGGGGGCGGCGGCGGGGAGGCGGGTTGCCGCGGCGGTCGCTCGGTCCCTTCGGCGCGGGTCGCCGCGCCTTTGCCGACGAACGGCTCGAGCACGTCCATCGGCAGCGGGAAGACCACGGTGGTGTTCTGGTTGGAGCCGATTTCGAGCAGCGTCTGCAGGTAACGCAGCTGCAGCGAGGCGGGGTTGGTGCTGATGATGTCGGCGGCGTCGGTGAGCTTCTGCGCGGCCTGCCACTCGCCCTCGGAGTTGATGATCTTCGCCCGTCGCTCGCGCTCGGCCTCGGCCTGGCGCGCCATCGCCCGCTGCATCTGCTCCGGGATCTCGACGTCCTTGATCTCGACCGTGGTGACCTTGACGCCCCAGGGCTCGGTCTGCTCGTCGATGATCTTCTGCAGCTCCTCGTTGAGGCGCTCGCGGTCGGCGAGGAGCTGGTCGAGCTCGGCCTTGCCGAGCACCGAGCGCAGCGCCGTCTGCGAGATCTGCGAGGTGGCGATCAGGTAGTTCTCGACCTCGACCACAGCCCGGTTGGAGTCGACGACGCGGAAGTAGGCGACGGCGTTGACGCGGCAGGGGACGTTGTCGCGGGTGATCACCTCCTGCGGCGGGATGTTGAGGGTGATCGTCCGCAGGTCGACCTTGACCATCCGGTCGACGACCGGGATCAGCAGGATCAGCCCCGGGCCCTTCTGGGCGATCAGGCGGCCGAGCCGGAAGATCACGCCGCGCTCGTACTCGCGCAGGATCCGGACCGATGCCCCCACCGCGATCAGCGCGAAGAACACGAGGACGATGAGAACTCCTGCCACTGCCTCCATCAACCGGCTCCTTCACTTGGGTGGCTCGCGGTTTGCGGCTCCGGGTGCACGACCAGCGTCAGCCCGTCGACCGCCTCGACAGTGACTCTATCCCCCAGCTGTACTGGGGTCGCACCTTCGGCCAGGCGGGCTCGCCAGAGCGCTCCCCCGGTCCAGACCTGTCCCTCCGGGTCGATCGAGCTGCGCGCCTCGGCGGTGGCGCCGATCATCTCCTCGGTCCCGGTGCGGACGCGGTCGTTGCGGTGCGCCTCCCAGACTTTGCGGCTGACGAAGTAGAAGGTGACGCCGGAGAGGATGCCGAGGGCGATCAGGCCGCCGCCCGCGTAGTCGGCAACGTCGCTGTCGGAGCTGAAGGCGACGACGCCCGCCGCGGTCAACCCCATCACCCCGAACACCGCGAGCACGCCGCCGGTCGGCAGCAGCAGCTCGGCCATCAGCAGGCCGATCCCGACTATCGCGATGAGGACGAACGCTTCCATCGGAACCGATTATCCGCCTCCCAGGGCATAACGGCGAACATCGGCTTCCAATTCGGAGTTCTCCTCGTAGGGCCCCTGTTTGAGGAATACGATCTCGCCCGAGCTGTCGTAGAAGGCGGTGTCGGGCACGCCGCCGAACGTCGCGCCGAGCGAGTCGAGGATGTCTTTGTCGGGGTCGCTGTAGCTCGGATAGGGAACCGGTTCTCCGCGCAGGTAGGTGGCGGCGGCGTCCTCGGAGTCTTCGGAGTTGACGCCGAGGAAGGCGACCTTCTTCCCGTAGCGGGCCGAGAGCTTCTGCAGGACCGGAAACTCGTAGCGGCAGGGGCCGCACCAGGAGGCCCAGACGTTGACGACGATCGGGTAGCCGCGCAGCGCCGCGATCCGCTTCTCGTAGGCCTCGGTGCCCCCGGGGAGCAGTTGGTTGTCCTGTTTGTAGAGGGCGGCGAGCGGCGGCGGCGCACCGGCCAGGGCCTTCTCGTAGTCAGGGGGAGGGCCACCTGATTGCCCATCGTCTGAGCTTCCGCAGCCGGCGCCCAAAAGCGCCACGAGCACGAGAACGCCGAGGGACAAGAGTGGTCTGATTCGCGCACCCATCCGGTCGATGGGTACAATACGGGTGTTCGGTTCGCGGTTCGCGGATCGCTCTGAGTCCTCGGGGGGAGCCAGTCGAACCCCCAGCCTCGTTCTTTTTGTCCCAGCCGTCAGCCGTCTTTCGGTGTGACGGACACCCGGAAGCCTTCTATGGCCAAGACCAGCGACGTTGCCGCTGACGCGGCAGTTCCCTCAGGCGCCGACATCGAGCGCGCGGCGGCGTTCGTCCGCGAGCCCTTCCTGCTCGACGGCGAGGGACCGGAGGCGCTGGCACCGGGGACGGCGCGACGGCGCGCCCTCGAGGCGGCGCTGAAGGAGCTCGACGAAGGCGCCGAGCACCCCTCGATCGAGTGGCGCCGCGACTTCTCGCTGCTGCTGGGGCTGGAGCGCTTCCTCGCCGAGGAGCCGCCGAAGCTCCGCGACGGCGCCGAACTCAACCCGCACCAGGTGGACGCTCTCTCGGGCACCCTGGCCGAGCTGATGGGCCAGCAGCAGGTGGGCGGGATCGACGGGGAGACGGAGAACGGGAGCGAGGCAGGCAACGGCTCGGCCGTCGACGGAGCCGCGCTGGACGCCGATGGCGAGCTCGACGAGGACGAGGAGGTGGCTCCCGACGAGGAGCCCCAGGACTGGGAGGAAGGCCCCGCCGACGAGGACGAGGAGGTGGTCGAGGAGGCCCCCGAGGACCCGGGCGCCGAGCGCCGCTTCTGGTTCGAGCACGCGACCGGCGCCGGCAAGACCGTCGCCGCCGTCGGCTTCATCGAGGCGACCCGGACGGGCGGGGTGTTGATCCTCACCCACCGCCGCAACCTCGTCGACCAGTTCATCGGCGAGATCTCCGACCGCGGCTACAAGGAGCGGTTGCGGCCGCCGCTGCTCGACGGTCGCGACGACCCCGAAGGCCCGGTCACGGTCGAGACCTACCAGTGGTTCGTCCGCAACCACAAGAAAATCTCCGACGCCTACTCGGTCGTGATCTGCGACGAGGCCCACACCGCCCTCGGCGAGAAAACCAGCGCCTGCATCCGCCAGTGGAACGGCCCCGTCTACATCGGCATGACCGCGACCGGGGCGCTGATCGCACGCCACGTCACCGACCTCTTCCCGACCCAGACCTCGCGCTTCGACCTCGCCCAGGCGGCCCGCCGCGGGGTGATCGCGCCGCTGCGTTGCCTGCGGATCCCGCCCGGCCCGGGGGTGCGGACGATCGCCAAAGTGCCGCTGCGCAAAGGCGAGGTCGACCAGGACTTCGACCAGGAGGAGCTGGCCGCGCTGCTCGACCAGGAGCCCTTCAACGTCGCGATCGCCGACCTCTACCGTTCGCGCTTCCGCAAGATCCCCGGTGTCGTCTACACCGCCGGGGTCCAGCACGCGAAGAACGTCGCCAAAGCTTTCCGCGACGCCGGCATCAACGCCCAGGCGGTCTCCGGCGAGACGCCGAAGCGCGAGCTGGCCGAGATCCTCGCCGGCTTCGAGCGCGGCACCGTCGACGTGCTCTGCAACGCGATGCTGCTGGCCGAGGGCTGGAACAGCCCGCGGGCGACGATCTGCATGCACCTGGCGCCGACCGCCTCGCGGCGGATCTACCAGCAGCGGGTCGGCCGCGTTACCCGCCGGGCGCCGGGCAAGGAGGCCGGGATCGTGCTCGACTTCGTCCACCCGGCGACGACCCACGACGAGACGATCGTCACCCTGCACAGCCTGCTCGACCGCGACGTCTACCGCGGCGGTGCGATCGTCGTCGGCCCGGTGCGGCGCGGGCGCGGGCGCAAGATCCGGGTCGAGCGGCGGATCGTCCCCGTCTCCGAGATCGAGGAGCGGCGGATGGAGGTGCTGGAACGGGAGATCTGGCGGATCGCCGTCGAGAACCTCGACTACCCCGAGCAGCACGCCTGGGCGGCGCTGGCCGGGGCGCGGGTCAACACTCAGGGCTGGCGGCGGGCGCGGGCGATGCTGCAGAACGACCGCACCAAGGAGCTGCGCCGCCGCTTCCTGCTCACCTGCGTGCAGCGCAACCGCAACTCGCAGCTGCGGCTGAAAGCGCTGGGTGAGATCGCCGACCTCGGCGACCCGGAGGCGTTCGACGACGCGATCGACATCGTCGGCACCTGGAGCCGCGAGGACAAGCGGGCGGGGACGAAGACCTTGCTGCAGGCGCTGATCGACAAGCGGATCGGCCGCCGCGACCAGGCGCAGGCGTGGGTCTGGCGGCTTGCCTCCTACACCCGCGAACTGCACGAGGAGTACGCAGTGCAGCGCTGGCCGGAGACGAAGCGGCTGCTCGGTCTGCTCGTCAACTCTTCTGGGCGGGCGCACGGGCGCAACGCGCGCCGGCTCGTCCACGCGGCGCGCAAACAGGACCGCCGGCTGGCGGTGGCGCTGCTGGCGGCGGCGGTCTCGCATACGCCCGAGGGCGAGGAGGTGCTGCGCGGGGCGCGGATGCGGATGGCGCGGAAACCCTCGGCCGTCGCCCGCGAGCTGCTGAAGAACTTCCCGAAAGGCAAGCGCCGGCGCAAGCGCAAACGGAAAGACGGACAGGGCGAGAACGGCGGCCCGCCGGAGGCCAAGGCGAACGGCGATCAGCCGAAACGCTCGCGGCGGCGGCGTAAGCCGAAAGAGTCAGAAGCGGGTGAGGTGGACCTCGCCGGCGCCGACGGTGATGCGGTTGCCGTCGGGAGCGATGACGACTAGGTAGCCCCTTTCGTCGACGCCGTCGGCGACTCCTGATCCTCCGTCCCAGGCGACCTCTCTTCCCTTAAGCGCGTCGCGGTTGCGCCACTCCTCGAGTACTGCGTTGGGTTCTGCTTGGACCCAGTGGTTCAGGCGGTCGTTGAGCAGGCCAGGGAGAGGGGGTTCGGCGGACAACAGCGGGGAGGGTCCGGCGAACCCCCTCTCCCTGGCCTGTCGATCGTCGGCAAAGATCGAGACAGCCGTACTACGGAGGTCTGGCGGGAACTCGTTTTCCTGAATGGAGAGGTTCAGGCCAACCCCGATGACCGCCCAGCCGTCTTGGGGTCTTGCCTCGATCAGGACGCCGGCGAGCTTGCGGCCGTTGACGTGGATGTCGTTGGGCCACTTGACCTTGCAGTCGAGGTCGGGGTTCAGTTGTTCGGCGGCTTCGCAGACTGCGAGGGGCACGGCTAGCGGGAGCATCGTGTGGTGCTCTTCGAGGGGGCGGACTATTGCTGAGTAGAGGAGGGCTTTGCTTGGGGGGGCGGTCCAGGTGCGGCCTTGGCGGCCGCGGCCGGCGCTCTGCTCGGTGGCGGTGACGACGGTTCCGTGGGGGGCGCCCGCGGCGGCCAGCTCGCGGGCGCGGGTGTTGGTCGAGTCGGTCGAGCGGAAGTGGCGATGCGGGCTGCCGAAGCTCATTCGCTCGCGTCGGCGAGGAGGGCGGCGAGGAGGCCGTCGACGTCGTGGCGCTCGGCCTCTATGTCCACCTCGAGGCCGGCGGCGCGGACCGTCTCGCTGGTGATCGGGCCGATCGAGACGATGCGGGCGCCGCTGGGGAAGCGGTCGCCGAGGGCGGCGGTGAGGTTGGTGACGGTCGAGGAGGAGGTGAAGGTGACGTAGTCGGCGCTCTGGGCGGCCTCGATCTCGTCATCGCCCGGCTGCTCGCGGACCGTCTCGTAGAGGGGGACGACGTCGACCTCGGCGCCGCGCTCGCGCAGCGCGTCGGGGAGGACGTCGCGGGCCTCGGCGGCGCGGGCGACGAGGACGCGGGCGCCGGCGACCTCCGTGTCCTCCAGCGCCTCGATCAGCCCCTCGGCGACGAAGCGCTCGGGGACCACGTCGGCGAGAACCCCCCGCTCCGCCAGCGCTCGCGCCGTTCCCGGTCCGATCGCCGCCACGGTGACGCCCGCCAGCGCCCGCGCGTCGACGCCGACGGCTTCCATCGCCTCGAAGAGCAGGCGGACGCCGTTGGGGCTGGTCAGGCAGATCAACTCGTATACCCCGAGCGCACCGGCGACCTTCTGCACCTCCTCGCTCTCGATCCGGGGCTCGATCCGGATCGCCGGCAGCTCGACGACCTCGGCACCCAGCTCGCGCAGCGTCCTCGCCAGGCCGCTTGCCTGGGCGCGGGCGCGGGTGACGACGACGCGGCGGCCGTGCAGCGGCCGGCGCTCGAACCAGCGGAGCTGCTCGCGCCGCTTGGCGACCTCGCCGACGACGATCAGCGCCGGCGCCTTCACCGCCTCGCGCTCGACCGCCTCGGCGATCGTCCCCAGCGTCGCCGCCACGGTCCGCTGGCCGGGCCAGGTGCCGCGTTCGATCGCCGCGGCGGGCTCCTCCGCGTCTCGCCCGGCCTCGATCAGCGCCGCCGCGTTTCGCGCCAGCCGTTTGACGCCCATGTAAAAGACGAGCGTGCCGGGGAAGCGGGCCAGCGCCTCCCAGTCGAGCGCGCTCTCCTCCTTCTCGGGGTCCTCGTGGCCGGTGACGAAGGCGACGGCGGAGGCGTCGTCGCGGTGGGTGACCGGGATGCCGGCATAGGCGGTCGCGGCGACGCCCGCGGTCACGCCGGGGACGACCTCGAACTCGACGCCCTCGTCGCGCAGAGCTTCGCCCTCCTCGCCGCCGCGGCCGAAGACGAAGGGATCTCCGCCCTTGAGCCGGACGACGCTCTTGCCCGCCTGCGCCGCCTCGATCAGGCGCTCGCCGATCTCCTCCTGCGGGACCGAGGGAACGCCGGGCTGCTTGCCGACGTAGACGAGCTCGGCGTCGGCGCGGGCGCCCTCAAGGGCGCCGGGCGGGATCAGGCGGTCGTAGAAGATCGCGTCGCCCGCGGCGATCAGCTCCAGCGACCGCGCCGTCATCAGGCCGGGGTCGCCGGGCCCGGCCCCGACGAGGTAGACGATTCCCGGGCGCGCGCTCATCCCATCTCCTCCGCCCGGTCGAGGATCTCGCGGGCACCGGCGCCGAGCAGGCGCTGGACCAGTTCGGCGCCGGCCAGAGCGGGCTGCTCGGCCTCGCCCTCGAGGCGATCGCGCAGCCACTCGCTGCCATCGGGAAGTCCGACGAAGGCCTCGATCTCGATCCGCTGCCCTTCGACGCGTGCGTGCGCCCCGAGCGGACTGGCGCAGGTCGCCTCGAGCAGGGCGACCACCGTCCGCTCGGCGGTCAGCTCGCGCATCGCCCGCAGGTCATTGACCGCGGCCGCGGCATCGATCGTCGCTTCGTCGTCCAGGCGCACCTGCAGCGCCAGGGCGCCCTGGCCCGCCGCCGGCACCATCCGCTCGACCGGGATCGCGAAGCCGATCTCCGCCTCGCGCCCGAGCCGGCGCAGTCCGGCGGCGGCGAGGACGATCGCGTCCAGCTCGCCCTCCTCCAGCTTGCGCATGCGGGTGTCGACGTTGCCGTGCAGCTCCTCCACCCGCAGGTCAGGGCGCATTGCCAACAGCTGCGCGCGGCGGCGCAGGCTGGCGGTCCCGACCCGCGCCCCCTCCGGCACGTCGTCGAGCGAGTCGCCGGCGCCGATCCAGACATCGGCAGGGTCCTCGCGCGCCGGCACCGCGGCGATCTCCAGGCCCTCGGGCATCTCCCCCGGCAGATCCTTGGCCGAGTGGACGCCGAGCTCGGCCTCGCCGGCCAGCAGCGCCCGCTCGACCCCGCGGACGAAGCGCGACTTGTCGCCGGGCTCTCCGTCCGAGCTCGCCTCGACCAGCTCCGATCCGCCGAGTCGGTCGGCGACCCAGCGCGCCTGCGTCAGCGCTAGAGCACTGCCGCGCGTCGCGATTCGCATCTCAGCCCTTTTTGTCGCGCTGGCGCAGCTCGGTGACGTTGTCGCGGCCCGCTGCCTCTTCCGGCGCGGTCTCGACTTCGAGGCCGTAGAGCTCGCGCAGGGCGTTGACGAAGAAGTAGGCCTCGCCCGAACAGGCCGAGTTGCGGATCCGCAGGGTCGGCTCGTGCAGCAGCCGCGAGGCGATCGCCTTCGCCATCTTCTCCACCCGCTCGCGGTCACCCTCGCCGAGGTTCTCCCAGCGGCCCTCGTTCTCGGCCAGGACGCGGCGCACGACCTCGTCGCCGCGCTCGCGTAGGGCGCTGATCGTCGGCACCACCTCCTGCAGGCCGAGCCAGCGCTCGAAGCGGTCGAGCTCGGCCTCGACGATCTGCTCCGCCCGCCGCGACTCGGTCTCGCGGCCGCTCTCGTTGCGTTCGACGATTTGCTGCACGTCGTCGATGTCGTGGACGGTGACGCCGGCGATCTCGCGGCAGGCGGGATCGATGTCGCGCGGCACCGCCAGGTCGATCATCAGCAGCGGCCGCTCCGGCCGTCCCTCCATCACGTGCTCGAGCTCGTCGCGCTCGACGATGTGGTGGGGGGAGTTGGTTGCGGAGACGACGATGTCCGCCTCCTCGAGCTGCTCGGGCAGCTCTTCGAAGCGGACCGCGGTGCCGGCGAAGCGCTGGGCGAGGCCGATCGCTCGGTCGTAGTGGCGGTTGGCGACGAAGACGGTGGCGACGCCGCGGGTGACCAGCGCTTTGGCGACCAGCTCGGCGGTCTCGCCGGCACCGACGACGAGGACCCGGCGGTCGGAGAGGTCGCCGATCGCCCGGCGCGCCAGCTCGACCGCGACCGACGGGATCGAGACGCCCTTCTGGCTGATCCCGGTCTCGTCGCGGGCGCGGCCGCCGGCGGTGAGGGCGTCGCGGAAGAGACGGTTGAGGATCGGGCCGGTCGCGCCCTCGACCATCGCCAGCTCGTAGGCGCGTTTGACCTGGCCCTGGATCTCGGCCTCGCCGAGGATCATCGAGTCGAGCCCGGCGGTCACCTGCAGCAGGTGGCGGGCGGCCTCGGTCGCGCGCAGCGAGTAGAGGTGGCTGAGCAGCTCGGTCGGCCGGATCTCCGCCTGGCGGGTGAGGACGCCGAGCGCGGTCGACTCGGCCTCGACCGGGTCGGAGACGATCAGGTAGAGCTCGGTGCGGTTGCAGGTCGAGATTGCCGCCGCCTCGTGGATCCCGCTCGCCGCGGTCAGCTCGGCAAGGGCGCTGACGGCGCGGCCCTCGGTCAGGGAAAGACGCTCGCGCAGGTCCAGCGGCGCGGTTTTGTGGGAGACGCCGAGCGCCAGCAGCTCAGGCATGGGGCGCCGCCTCCTCGGCTCCGCGGCCGGGGGCGGCCTGGCCCTCTTTGCGCTCCTCGGCTATCGCGGCGACCTCGCGCAGTTCGCGCTCGATCCGCTGCACTTTCGCCGCCATGATCGCGACGTAGACGACGAGGAGCACGACGAAGACGACGTAGGCGCCGGCGACGTACTTGCCGGCCTCGTCGAGCGGCAGGGCGGGGGCGGCGAGCAGCACCTCCATCAGCTCACCTCCGGGGCGATCCGGGAGCTGCCGCCGGAGACCGGGGCGTCGAGGGCGCGGCGCAGGCGCTTGACCTGGCCCGAGGCGCTCTTCGCGGTCAGCTCGAACTTGACCAGGGTCGTGTAGAGCAGGGCCATCGCCGCGAGCGAGACGAGGAAGGTCAGCATCATCTCGCCCGGCATCCCGCCTTCGGCGGTGGCGAAGGTGCGGGGGTGGACGAGGCTCTCGGCCATCCGCACGGCCATGAAGTTGAGCGGCACGAAGGCGCCGGCGGTGACGGCGAAGACGGAGGCGTAGCGGGCCTGGCGGTCGCGGTCCTCGATCGCGTAGCGGAAGGGGTAGTAGGTCGCGTAGAGGAGGAAGACGATCAGGAAGCTGACCAGGGTCGGCTCGTCCCAGACCCACCAGTGGCCCCAGGAGGCCTTGGCCCAGATCGCGCCGGTGATCAGCACGGCGACGCCGAAGATCACCGAGATGTGGATCGCTACGTAGGAGTAGGCGTCCCACTTGCGGTCGTTGGAGCGCAGGTGGAGGATCGCGAAGACGCCGCCGGCCATGAAGCCGAACAGCGCCACCACCGCCAGCGGCACGTGGACGTAGAAGATCTTCTGGACGAAGCCCTGGTCGGCGTCCAGCGGCGCGTAGAAGAAGACCAGGGACAAGGAAACCGCCAGCATCGAGACGGTCGCGATCGAGAGGGGCTTTAGTCCTTTGCCGTACATGCTCCGGAGGGTGGGGGCCGGTGGTGCCTGGTCAGTCCTCGAGCAGGAAGTCGAAGACCGCGTAGCCAACCAGGCCGAAGATCAAATCGTATAGGCCGAGCACCATCAGCCAGGTCCCGAAGCGGTCGTATGAAGGCCCGCCTGCCTGCAGCAGGGGGTCGGTGGCGCCGGTGGCGGCGATCATCAGCGGCACCGCCAGGGGCAGGAGGACCAGCGGCACCAGCAGGTCGCGGGCGCGCGAGTTGACCGCCATCGAGGAGATCAGGGTGCCGGTGGCGGCGAGGCCGAAGTCGGCGAGCAGGAGGACGGCGATCAGCGGCAGCAGTCCGCTCGCGCCGTCGAGGAAGAAGATCGCGAAGATCGGAACCGTGACCAGCTCCAGCGCGATCAGGTAGACGAGCAGCGCCGCAACCTTGGCGCCGAAGAGGACGGTGCGGTCGATCGGGGCCAGCCGGATGGCGTCGAAGCCGCCCTCCTCGCGCTCGGCGACGAAGAGGCGGTTGATCCCGAGCACCGCGGCGAACAGCAGGGTCGCCCAGAGGACGCCGGCGGCGAGGCTGCCGGAGAGGCTGGTGCGATCGAGCCCGAAGCGAAAGATGACGAAGGTGGTGACGGCGAAGAGCGCCATCGCCGGCAGTGACTGCAGGGTGCGCAGCTCCGCGCGCAGGTCCTTCGCGAGGATCGCGGCGAAGGCGGTGCGGGAGGGGGTCACGAGAGCACCGCTCCCTCGCCGATCCCCAGCCGCAGCACCTGGTCGGCCTCGGGCAGGTGGCGGTCGGGGTCGTGGGTGACGACGACGCGGGTGCTGCCGCTGTCGGGCCCGATCAGCCCCCGCGCCAGCTCGCGGCCCTCGACGTCGAGGTTGGAGTCGGGCTCGTCGAGCAGCAGCAGCTCCGGCCCGTGGAGGACGCAGCGACAGATCGAGAGCCGCTGCCGCATCCCGGCCGAGAGCCCGGCGACCCGCTCGTCGGCGCGGCGCTGCATCCCGACGGCCTGCAGGACCTGCTCGATCCGCGCCTCGGCGGCCTCGCGCTCGATGCCGTGCAGGCGCGCCTGGAAGCGCAGGTTCTCGCGGCCGCTGAGGTCGCGGTAGAGCAGCGGCTCGTGCCCGAGGTAGCCGATCCGGCCGCGCAGCTTCCAGGCCTCGTCCGGCAGCGAACAGCCGAGCACGCTCACCTCGCCCCCGCTCGGGCGCAGCAGGGTGGCGAGGATCCGCAGCAGCGTCGTCTTGCCGGCGCCGTTGGGGCCGAGGACGACAAGGGAGGTGCCGGCGGGCAGCTCGAAGCCGACGCCGTCGAGCGCCGGGCGGTCACCGTAGTCGCGCCGCAGCCCCGCGACACGAATCGCGGGCTCGGCCTTCTCCTGCGCGGGCGGCATCTGCGCCGGATTCTGATGCCTCCCTGTCGTCTAGGCTGCCGCGGCCCTCCAGGGGGCACGATCAGTCAAACCAAGGAGGGATGGATGAGGAAGAGGAATCGGGTCGCGGCGCTGGCGCTGACCGCACTGCTGGCACTGGCGGCAACCGCAGTCGCCGCGCCCCAGCCCGGCGAGACGGTGAAGGTGAAATCGACGATCACGCTCGGCGCCTCCGGCTACCAGGGCAAAGTCAAATCGGCGAACTCGAACTGCATCGGGGAACGGATCGTCGTCCTCAAGCAGAAGGGCAACGGCGTCCTCAGCCGGGTCGAGTCGAAGGCCAACGGCAACTGGAAGGCCGACCTTGAAGACCTGAACGCGAACATCGAGATCCCGGCGATGGTCTACGCCGAAGTGAAGCCGATCACCCAGGCAACCGCGGGGCCGATCTACCGCTGCCTCGGCGCCACCTCGAAGACGGTAGAAATCGCCGGCGGCTGATCAGCGGCGCTTCTTCATGGTGCGGCGCCCGACCTTCAAGAGCGGCGCCGCACCTTCGCGCAGGGCTTTGGTGCGGACCTCGCCTTTGCCGTAGAGGATCTTCGCCGAGGCCTTGACCGCCTCGCCGAGGGTCTGGTCGTAGGGGTGCCACCAGAAGTCGCGGGCAAGGCCGGGCTCCCAGACGTTCTGCTTGATGTTGACGCACTCGTAGAAGCCGAACTTGGAGTGCGAGCGGCCGAGGCCGGAGTCCTTGACGCCGCCCCAGGCGCACTGGCAGGTGCCGTGGCTGAAGGAGTGGTCGTTGATCCAGACCATTCCCGACTCGATCCGGCGGGCGATGCGGGCGCCGCGCTGGCGGTCCTTGGTCCAGACCGAGGCGCCGAGGCCGAACTCGGAGTCGTTGGCGAGGTCGATCGCTTCCTGCTCGGAGTCGACGACGACGATCGGCAGCACCGGGCCGAAGATCTCCTCGTTCATGATCCGCATCTCGTGGGTGACGCCGGTGAGGACGGTGGGGGCGACGAACTTGCCGGAGAGGCCGGGGGGATCGACCGGGCCGCCGCAGCGCTTGGTCGCGCCGGAGGCGACCGCGTCCTCGATCAGCTCGCAGACGATCTCGTACTGCTCCTCGGAGGTCATCGGGCCGATCGCGGTGTCCCAGTCGAGCTGGTTGCCGACCTGGAGCTTTTCGGTCTCGCGGACGACGCCCTCGATGAAGCGGTCGGCGACGTCGCGCATCACGTAGACGCGCTCGATCCCCGAGCAGGTCTGGCCGGCGTTGGCGAAGCCGCCCCAGACGGCGCCGGAGATGGCGTTGCCCATGTCGGCGTCGGAGCAGACGATCATCGGGTCCTTGCCGCCGAGCTCGAGCACCGATCCCTTGAGTTCGGAGGCGGTGACTTCGCCGACCTTGCGGCCGACCTCGACCGAACCGGTGAAGAAGATCTTGCCCGCGCTGGAGCGGCAGAGGGCGTCGCCGATCCGGCCGCCGCCGTGGACGACCCGGATCAGGCCCTCCGGCAGGCCGCCCTTCTCGAAGACGTCGCGGATCCGCTCGCCCAGGAGCGGCGTCAGGCTGGCCGGCTTCAAGACGACGCCGTTGCCCGCCATCAGCGCGATCGCGACCTCCCCAAAGGGGATCGACCACGGGTAGTTCCAGGGGGCGATCACGCCGACGACGCCGATCGGCTCGTAGGAGAAGCGCGCTTTCTTGGAGAGCGCGAAGGCTTGGGTCATCGCCACCTTCTCGTCGGCGAGGATCTTCGGCCCCGCCTTCGCGCACCAGTGCAGCGCGTCGACCGTCGGCAAGAGCTCCATCGTGTAGGACTCGGTCAGCGGCTTGCCCTGCTCCTTGCTCAGCAGCTCGGCGATCTCGTCGATGTCGTCGAGCAGCGCGTCGGCGGCGCGCTTCATGTAGGCGGCACGGGTCTTCGCCGGCAGCTCCGCCCAGGCAGGCTGGATCCGCGCCACGTCGTCGACCACTCCCTGCACTTCCTCGGGCACGATCGTCGGCACCGAGCCGACCAGCTCGCCGGTGGCGGGGTTGAACGACTCCAGGGTCGAGGTGGACGTGGACGTCGGGACTGCCGTTGCGCTCTCCATGGACTGATGATAAGTCGAAGGGGCCTTGCGGTGGCCCAAGATGTCAGAGCGAAGCGCTTTGTTATACGAGCACGCTGTGACTTTTCCGCTTTGCGGGAACAGGCGCATTTAGGCGCCCGCTCGACAATAGATCCTCCACCTTCGCACGTACTCCAGTGTGGCCTTCCAGCAACTGATCGACGAATGGCTGAAGTTCTTTTCGCACAGACGGCGTCAGTCTTGGAACGAGCACCTGTGCCGCATCGTCCTCGTGGACCTCGGCAAGACCGTCTGATCCACGTGCCATTGACCGCATTTGGGTTGCATACGCCTCGGTAGAAAGAGCTGCAACTAGGTCGACTAAGTATTTCTTCTTACCCTTCCTCATCCGAAGCCGGTGGCAGCCGTTGGTGACGATCAGATCGGAAGTATCGCCACCTGCCAGCATCCATTTCTGGACGCTCCCCCAGACAGAGCCCACAAAGAGGTCTCCAGGTTCCGTCTCGTGGCGCGCGCGGTCCGGTAGCTCCCACCCACGGAGGTATTTCCATCGGTAGATACCCGCGGTCATATCCTCCAGCTCTATGTATCTGTAGAGGTGGTCCTGCTTCCTAGAAAGGCTGCCTTGTGGAACGAATTCGACGAGATCGCCGAGCTTCCAGTGAGCGTGGCTGGAAATAGTGGCTCGCAGCTCTTGTGCCTTTTGAGATAGACGCTTCGGATCTAGGCAAAGCGTTAAATCGTCTCGAATCAAGTCTGAGGAAACGCTCCAGCCCTTCCGTTCTTTTGATGCTGAGATGCCGCGAGCTAACCATCTGAACGACGTTCCCGCCTTGCTAGATCGCATCTCGCCCAAAATCCGATCGAAGTCGGTATCAAGTAAACGGCGGCCATTCTCGTCAACGTCATAGCTGCCATCAAGGGGATCCCGGAGGTAGAGAGGCTTCGCCTTCTTGTCACCTAGTCGCCATCCCACGCTTTCTATGGTGCCGATGTGTATCGGGTAGCTGGTTCCTCGCTGTTTGCCCTTCAGAGGCTTCTTACGGCGCTCAAGGAAAAGAACACTTGCACTTACGTCCGCGCCGCTCGTCTTAAAGGTGAAACGGGGAAAGGAGCAAATCGAGGCGATCCGACATTGCTGCAAGAGCCATTCTCGGAGCTGTAGGTACTGAGCGGAGCGGTTTCCCAAGTAACCATTCGGCAGAATGATGGCGATACGCCCTCCTGGCCGAGCTTGGCGCACGCATAACTCGGCAAAGAGTATCCCTGCCTGCTGTTTACGTCGAAGTCTTTTACGGGACGCATCGCGCTCGTATCCCAAAGCAAACTTTTGAAGAATCTCTGGGCGACTCTCAGTGATTTGAGTGCCGAAGGGGGGATTGCAGATCACGATGTCGTATTCGTCTTCGTGGGCTTCGATCGCTTCTAGGGAGTCCTCGTGCTTGATATTCGACTTGCCGTCGCCGTTTAGCAACATATTCAGGACTGCCACCTGAACCGCGTTTTCAGAATTATCGGCGCCCCAAATAGCCTGCCCATAGTTAGGGTCTCGCTTGCTGCCAATGCGATACGCGCTGGTGAGGAAGTCGGCGCTGCCACAGGCTGGGTCCTTGACGTGCTCGCCGAAGCCAGGAGATAGAGCTGCGGCGATGAAGTCGGTCACCGTGATAGGCGTAAAAAACTGTGCGAGGTCCCACTTGTACAGATGCTTAGCGAAGTACATGTAGAACTGCTGCATGACTTCCTGACTTGATGCAGTTATTCGGAGCGGAGCCAATATCTCTAGAACCGCCGTCAGGGTCGCTGCTGATAACGGAAATACTCTTGGCACGGGCTGGGGGAGGTACTTTCCGTAATACCTCACCGCTTTGGCCAACACCCGATTCATTGAGTTCAAGGCTGCGCTGGGCTCCGTACCCAGTGCGCTGTGGTCCTGAATCCCAAGAGGGGAGGTGGGAGATTGTTCGTGATGCAGCTCGTCGTACAGCTTTGCGAGCAGGAGTTGAAGTAGGACGCCGTACCGCTTCTCCGGGTCTAACGCAGATCCATGCAGGATGTCCTCTATGCGCCGGAAGGCGTCTAGCAGCGAGTCGGTCGGTTTGGTGTCTTCCAAGGTCAACTTCTTGACCGCGACCTTGTTGCCGTAATCAGGCAGGAAGCTAGCGGGGCCTTCCTTATCGGCCCGCTTTTTCCCCTTGCGCTTTTCGCGCCAGAAGATCCGCTGCTCAGTGTCGTCCCAATAGAGAGCGATGCAATCGTCCCGATGGGCAAAATCGAGCAATGGGAACACTTGGGTTGCCTTTGCCTGAGCTGCCTGTCGGTTGTCCCGTTTGACCTCTCCAAGTAGAAGCGCGTGTTCAAGGAGGGCGTCAGTGTCTCCGCTCTTGAGGGAGCCAACCGGAACATCGAGAACCGCGAGATCCGCTCGGAAGCTGCTGCGTCCTTGATGGCCAAAGCGCTTGACAGTTGCCTCGACCTTGATGTGGTCCTTGGGATAACGCTTGCCCAGCAAGAAATTGATGGCCTCAATGCGTCGGGCCTCCTCGCTTGGGGTCAGGCCATCCTTCGACCGAGCAGGCGCTTTTAACGTGCCGCGAATTGGGCAGACGAGCTTCAGAGGAGCGGCCACTAGACATATTGGTATCAATGGGACAGGCGCCCAATCTCTCCCCCTCAGGTAGACGGGTGCGTTTGGTGGAAGGCGGTACTTGCCGCCTTTCTCAATGAAAACTGGTAAGCCGAGAATGGTTTTGTCTGCAAGGAAAGATAGCTCCAAGCCCCGACGGAGCGCCTCCTTCTTCGCTGGGATCACGGGCGCCCCTCATACTCCAGGCCAGTGACTGAACCGCTTTTCGACACCGGCGACGCCGAGGGTTCCGAACCACAACACCCTCCCGCTGACGCACCTCTGGCCGTTCGTATGCGCCCTCGCTCCCTCGACGAGGTGATCGGGCAGGAGCACGTGCTTGGGGAGGGGTCTGCCCTGCGGACCGCGATCGAAAGCGGCAAGCCGCACAGCGCGATCCTCTACGGGCCGCCGGGGGCGGGGAAGACGACGCTGGCGCGGATCGCTGCCAGCGGGGCGCAGGGGGCGTTCGAGGAGCAGTCGGCGGTGAACGCGGGCAAAGCGGAGATTCGCAGCGTGATCGAGCGGGCTCGGGAGCGCCGGAAGGGAAGCGGGCGGCCGACGATCCTCTTCCTCGACGAGATCCACCGCTTCAACAAGGCCCAGCAGGACGCGCTGCTGCCGGCGGTCGAGGAAGGGCTGCTGACGCTGATCGGGGCGACGACCGAGAACCCCTACTTCGAGGTCAACTCGGCCCTGCTCTCGCGGGCGCAGATCTACGAGCTGCGCCCGCTGGAGCCGAAGCAGGTGGAAGAGCTGCTTCGGCGGGCGCTGGCCGACCCGGAGCGGGGGATCGCCAATCCGCCGGCGGTGAGCGCCGAGGCGCTGGAGATGCTGGCGCGGCGCAGCGGCGGCGACGCGCGGGTCGCGCTCTCGGGCCTCGATCGAGCGGTCGAGCGCGCCGACGGCGAAGTCGACGTCGCCGCGGTTGAGGACGCGATGCAGCGCAAGGCGCTCGACTACGACCGCCAGGGGGACCGCCACTACGACTTCGTCTCCGCCTGGATCAAGGCGACCCGCGGCTCCGACGTCGACGCCTCGCTCTACTACCTGGCGGTGATGCTGGAGGGGGGCGAGGACCCGCGCTTCATCGCCCGCCGGATGGTCATCCTCGCCTCCGAGGACGTCGGCAACGCCGACCCCCAGGCGCTGCTGGTCGCCGACGCGGCCGCCCGCGCGGTCGACCGGGTCGGCCTCCCCGAGTGCGCGCTGAACCTCGCCCAGGCGGCGGTCTACCTCGCCCTCGCGCCGAAGTCGAACGCCTCCTACAAGGCCCTCTCCGCGGCCCGCGCCGAGGTCCGGGCAAACGGCGCGAAGACGCCGCCCGACTACTTGCGCGACGCCCACTACCCAGGCGCGACCGAGCTCGGCCGGGGGGAGGGATACCGCTACGCCCACGATGAGCCCGGGGGGGTCAGCGACCAGCCGCTGATGCCGGAGGGACTGCGCGAGCGGCGCTTCTACGAGCCGACCGATCGCGGCTTCGAGGCGGCGCTCGGAGAGCGCCTCGAGGAACTTAGGAAGAAATTAGACAAGGCGTAAAACCAGACGCAACTTCCCGGTCCGGGCGGGGTTTTCATAGTCGGCCTTCCCAAAGCTAAGCCAGGGAGAGCCGACAACCCGGCCGGAGACCTGGACTGGGGGCTCCGGCCGGGCCTGTTGAAAACAGGGGGGCACAAGGGCGTCGAGCGGACTGGGCTCGGCGCCCTTTGTGTTGGCGTATCTTGGACGTGTGCCTGACAGCGCCCCCGCAAAGCTCCGCCTCGGTGGGATGGCCCTCCGCAACGGGCTGCTGATTCACGGCCCCACTCACTGGGCGGCGGCGGTTCGGGACCGCGAGGGGAAGATCGAAGTCGCTTCCGAGCGCAAGCCGGAGCTGGCGCCGAAGCTGGTCGCGAAAGCGCCGGGCCTGCGGGGGCCGATCAAACTGGCCGAGGCGATGGTGGTAGTGCCGCTGGTGCGGCGCCGAATGCCGGCCGCGCGGTTGCCGTTCGAGGACGGTCGCGTGCTGGCGGCGGTGGGGGTGACCCTGATTGCGACCTCGCTGCTGCGCAGACGAGCGCCGGCGAACGCGGTGCGCGAGGGTGTCGTGCAGGCCCTCGGAGCGGTACCCGCGGTGGTGGCGCTGGCCGACCGCGATCTCGCCGCCTACCACGGCGCGGAGCACAAGACGATCGCGGCCTACGAGCGCGATCTCGTCGACGACGTCGCTTCGGTTCCCAAAGAGCACGACCGTTGCGGCTCCAACCTGATCGTGCCGATGATGCTGCTCTCCGCCGGCGGCACGGTCCTGCTCGAGCGCTTGGTCGAGAGCCCCAGCAATGCTGCCCGCGCCGGCGTCGGTCTCGGCGGCGCCTCGCTCGCGGTCGAGATGTTCGCCTGGAGCGACCGCCACCATGGCGACCCCTTGGCCGAGGCTTTTCACACCCCGGGTCGCGAGATCCAGCGGCATTGGGCGACCCAGGAGCCGACGCCGGACCAACTGGAGGTGGCGGTTGCGGCGCTGAAGGAGGTTCTCCGGGTCGAGGAAGCCGGCGGCGAAGGGGACGAGCCGCCGCCGGCCGCATAGACTTCGCGACCTTGTTCGGAAGGATTGACCACATCGGAGTCGCCGTCGAGGACATCGACGCCGCGATCGAGCTCTACCGGGATGGCTTCGGGATGGAGCTGGCCCACCGCGAGACGGTCGAGTCGCAGGGGGTCGAGGCGGTCCTGCTCGACGTCGGCGATGGCCACGTCGAGCTGCTGGCGCCGCTTGGGCCCGACACCCCCGTCGGCAAATTCATGGCCAAGAACGGGGCCGGTCTGCACCACGTCGCCTACGCGGTCGACGACATCGACGCCGCCCTGGAGAAGATCGCCGCCGCCGGCCTGCGGCTGATCGACTCCGAGCCGCGGGTCGGGATCCGCGACAGCCGCGTCGCCTTCCTCCATCCCCGCTCCACCGGCGGGGTACTGACCGAGATCGTCGAACCCGCGGGAGGGCACTGATGGCAGACGCGCAGCGAGTCGAGATCGGCTTCGAGGGCGGTCAGGTGATCTCCACCCGGCTCGCCGACGAGGACCTGAAGGATCTGCGCTCGCGGCTCGAGCAGGGCGGCTGGCACGACCTCCACACCGAGGACGGGACGATCGCGCTCTACCTCGGCAAGGTTCAGTTCCTCCGCATCGATTCGGGCGAGCACCGGGTCGGCTTCGGCCTCGGCGGCAGCTGAGGCGATGAGGCCGCGCCACCTGCTCGGAGCGGGGGCGGCGGCGACGCTGGCGGCAGCGCTCTGGTGGCGGAAGAACCCGTCGGCCTGCCCCTACGGGCAGCGTTTCTGGGTCGAAGCCCCGCACCCGATCATCACCCGCGAGCGGCTGCGCTCGGTGCTGCGGCCGCAGCCCGGCGAGCGGCTGCTGGAGATCGGGGTCGGCACCGGCTACTACAGCCTCGACATGGCCGAGTGGATCGGGCCCGGCGGAGCTCTGGAGCTGTTCGACCTGCAGCAGAAGTTCCTCGACCACGTGATGCGGGCGGCGGACGAGCGCGGGCTGGCCAACCTGGTCCCGACCCAGGGCGACGCCACGAACCTCCCCTACGAGGACGCCTCGGTGGACGGCGTCATCCTCACCGCGGTTCTCGGCGAGATCCCCGACAGCGCCGCCGCCCTGCGCGAGATCCGCCGCGTGCTGAAACCCGACGGCCGCCTCGTCGTCGGCGAGCTGTTCGGCGACCCGCACTTCACCAGCCGGGGCAGCCTGCAGCGGATGGGGGCGGAGGCGGAGCTCGAGCTGGTCGAGCAGTCGGGCAACTGGTTCGGCTACTTCGCGCGGCTAACGCCGCGCGCGTAGGCGGTCGTTCCAGAGCGCCGTCCGCGCCGCGTTCCCTCCCGGCCCGCCGTGCAGTCCTCCCCCGGGGTGGGCTGAAGACGAGGCGAGGTAGAGGCCGCGGACCGGGGTCGTCGGCCGGCCGAGGCTTGGGTAGGGGCGGAAGATCGCCTGCTGGTAGAGCTGGGCGGTGCCACCGTTGATCGCACCGCCGACGAGGTTGCGGTTGTGGCGCTCGAGGTAGAGCGGGGTCTGGATGTGACGGCTGACGATCCGCTCGCGGAAGCCAGGCGCCAGCCGCTCCACCTCCAGCTCCATCCGGTCCGCGAACTTCTCGGCGTCGTCGCCGTCCCAGTCGCCGGTCAGCTCGCCGGCGGCGTCGCTGGCCGGGTCCTGGGGCAGGTGGGTGTAGGCCCAGGCGGTCTCGGTTCCCTCCGGGGAGCGGGAGGGGTCGACCATCGAGTACTGGCCGAGGACGAGGAAGGGATGGGCGGGGATCTTCCGTTCGGCGAGCTGCACGGTCGCCTGGGTGAGGCCGTCCCACCCCTCGGCGACGTGGACGGTGCTGGCGCGGCGGGCCTCCTCGGCGCTCCAGGGGATCGGCGCGCGCAGGGCCCAGTTCACCTTGAAGGTCGAGTTGTCGTACTGGTAGTGCCGCAGGGCGTCGCGCACCCGGTCGGGGACCACTTCCGGCGGCAGCATCTTCAGAAACAGGGCCGGCGCGCCGCAATCGGCGAGGATCGCCCGATCCGCCTCGAAGCGGCGGCCGTCGGCGGCGAGCGCGGCGCGGGCGCGCTTCCCCCGCACCTCGATTCGCTCGATCGGCGTCTCGCAGAGGATCTCGCCGCCGCGATCGCGCAGCCGCTCGACCAGCGCCCGGGTGATTTCCCCGGCCCCGCCTTCGGGCACCGGGTACCCGTGCTGCTGCCCGAGCCCGCAGAGCAGCCAGCCGAACATCCCGCCCCCCGCACTGTCCGGGGTGAGGTCGGCGTGAAGGGCGTTGCCGGCGATCAGCCAGCCGGCGCCCTCGCCCTCGAACTCCTCCTCGGCCATCCGCCGCGCCGGCAGCAGCGAGAAGCGGGCGAAGTCGGCGAGCCCGCGCGGGCCGAGCGCTGCCAGCATCCCGGCCGCCGGTCGGATCGGCGGCATCGGGGTCAGCAGCGCTCCCACGAGGTGCGGCCCGACCCGGCGCCAGAGGTCGAAGAGCCGCCGCCAGGCGTCACCGTCGCCGGGGGCGAAGGAGTCGAGCGAGGCGCAGGTCTCCTCGAGGTCCATCGAGAGCAGCGCGCAGCGGCCGTCGGGGTGGGGGTGGGCGACGACCCCTTTGGAGCTGAGCCAGTTGACGCCGTAGCGCTCGAGCTCGAGCGGGGCGATGTGGCGGGAGGCGAGGGTGAGGGGGTAGAAGGCGCTGTAGAGGTCGTGGACGAAACCCGGCTCGGTCACTTCGCCGCTGCGGACGGCGCCGCCGGGTTCCGGCTGCTCCTCGCAGACGACCACCTTCCAACCGCGGTCGGCGAGGTGGTTGGCGGCGATCAGGCCGTTGGGCCCGGCGCCGATGACGACGGCGTCCGCCGTCACCCTCAGCCCCGCCCGATCGCCCGCAGCATCCCATCCCAGGCGCCCAGCGCCTTGACCGTCACGCTCGGGCGTCCGCCGAAGCCCCCGTCGACCTCGCCGGCGCCCTTGCCGCTGGCGAGCCCGCCCTCTCCGGCCGGGCGGTCGCCGGCGGTGTGCTCGAGTCGGGCCAGGGCCCGCATCCCCCGTTTGCCGAGGCTGCCGAAGGCCGAGTAGAAGAAGACCTGGGCGCGGGCGAGACCGCCGGCGGTGAGCTCGTCGCGGGGATGGCGAATCGTCGTCAGCACCGCTTCGGCAACGGACTCGGGCGAGTAGACGGAAGGGAAAGGAGGTTCCGGCGGCAGCAGCCCGGTCGAGCTTTCGAGGTTGCTCCAGAGCGGGGTGTCGACCGCCCCCGGGTTGACCAGCGACAGCGTCACCGAGGAGCCGCCCTCCTCGAGCTCGATCCGGATCGTGTCGAGGAAGCCGGCGAGCCCGTGCTTGGAGGCGCTGTAGGCGGACATCCCCGGCAGCGGCATCCGCCCGGCGATCGAGCCGACGCAGACGATCGCGCCGCGCGAGTCCTCGAGGTGGGGGAGGGCCGCGCGGACCGTGTCGACGGTGCCGCCGAGAACGGTCTGGACCGTAGCCTCGAAATCGTCGGGGTCGGTCTCGGTGAAACGACCGAAGGCGAGGCTGGCGGCGGAGGTGACGAGGACGTCGAGCCCGCCCAGCTGGGCCGCGGCTTCGTCGATCGCCGCGCCGAGGGCCTCGCGATCGGTGACGTCGGCGGCGACGGTCACCGCTTCGGCTCCGTACTCGGCCAGCTTGCGTTTCGCGGCGGCGAGCCCGAGCTCGTTCCGCGCCAGCAGCGCGACCTCGGCCCCCTCCTGGGCCAACGCTTCGGCCACGGCAAGGCCGATGCCGCTGCTGCCGCCGGTGATCAGGACCCGTTGGTTGGCGAGCTCGCGTTTGCGGATCGGGTCGCCCTCGGGCGTTCCCTCGACCAGCCGCTTCAGCCGCGTCAGCGCCTCGGCGTTGCGGACCCGCAGGGCGGTGTCGGCGACGGGGTTGCCGATCAAGAGGGAGGTGAGGCGGTCGCCTGGGACCTCCTCCATCCGCAGCTCGGTACCGCCTTCGCTCTCCTGCAGGTCGAGCGCGATCGTCGCCGTGCCCAGCGGCCGCGCCTTCGCCTTCAGCACCAGCCGCCGCGGCGGCTCGGCCTCGATCACCTCGGTGTGGTCCTTGACTCCGATCGGCCAGGAGCCCACCTTGTGGTGGAAGCGCGAGCCGACTGCCGGAAACTCCTCGTCCTGGTCGCGGATCCCGGCCGCGCCGACGACCCATTTCGGGTAGCACTCGGGGTCGGAGAGGACCGCGAAGACCTCTCCCGGCGTGGCGTCGATGTGGACCCGGTTACGCGCCATCAGCTGTCCTCCGCCAGCGCCATCACGCCGTCCTCGGCGCCCTCGCCGTCCCGGAAGAAGTCCCAGAGCTCGACCCGGTTGCCGGCCGGGTCGAAGAAGTAGGCGGAGCGGTCGCCGCCGTCGTGCTCGATCGGCCCCTGGACCTCGACTCCCCGCGCCCGCAGGTCGCGGCTCAGCGCGTCGAGCCCGTCGCTGTCGACGGAGAGCGCGAAGTGCACGTGGCGGCCGCCGCGGTCGGAGAACTCCTTCTCGCCCGGGGGCCAGATGCCGAGGCGGCAGTGCTTGCCGGCCGCGAGCCAGACGCGGCCGTCTTCCTCGAGCAGCAGCTCCAGTCCCAGCTCCCGGTAGAAGCTCTGTAGGCCCTGGACGTCGTCGGTCTCCAGGACCAGCTCGCAGATTCCGCTGAAGGTCACTTCTGCCGTCTTCCCGTTTGAGAGGGAGTTCATGCGGCTACTCGGTCAAGCCGTGGCCTGGCTCCTTGCGATGTAGATGGCCTTGGCGTGAGCGACTTCGTCCAGGGGCTGCTTGGGGATCGCGTCGTGGTGGTGGCCGTAGACGTCCAGGCACTCGAGGCCCGCCCGCTCCAGCGCTGCCAGCACCTCCGCTTCGGGGAAGTGCCGCTCGCGGTGCAGCTCCGGCGGGATGGTCGGCTGGCTCGAGGGGTCCAGCGACTCGACCTCGAAGCTGGCTTCGGCGGTACAGCCGGGCTCGGCGTCGGGGGTGCTCATGCCCTTCCAGATCATCCGCCACCCGTCCCGCTCGATAGCCACCTCTTCGGCGAAGAACGTTTGGTAGGCCTCCAGCGTGTTGACATCGAACATCAGCAGGCCGTCCGAACCAAGGTTGCGCCGCATTCCCCTCAGCGCCAGCGCCAGCTCCTCGCTGTCGAGCAGGTAGTTGACGGCGTCGTCGAGGCAGAAGACGACGTCGAACTCGCCGAAGACGGGCAGCTCGCGCATGTCGGCGACGTGGAGCTCGACGCGGTCGCCGACCTTCCCGCGAGCGATCTCGACCATCGAGGGCGAGACGTCGCAGGCGGTCACCTCCCAGCCCTGCTCCAGCATCGGGATGAAGCTCTTGCCGGTCCCGCAGGCGACGTCGAGCAGCCGCCGACCAGGAACGCCGTGCTTTTCCAGCTTTGGCAGCAGCTCGCCGAGCCAGAGGTCGTAGTCGTGGTGGGCGGTGAAGTCGTCGTAGACAGGGGCAATCGCCTCATAGGCGATCTCCGCCCATCGCGGTCGCTTTCTCCCCCCGTCCCCGGCCACGGATTTGAGACCTGCCCAAGTTCTGAACAGTTTCTAATTCCGGGGTGGCAATTTGGTGCACTGCTTATGTAGGTTCGTTCAATCAGCACTCCGATAGGGCATCGTCGCGGGAACGACGACGGCTGGGAGTGGGGTGAGGCACAGAGGGTCTGTCTTCGAATGGCGTATCGCTACGCGAGCAATCCGAGCGAGGCCGAAGACATAGCTCAGGATGCCTTGCTTCGGGCCTGGCGTCGGCGCTCGACCCTGCGCGATTCCGAGCGGCGCAACCAGTGGCTGGCGACGATCGTCCGCAACGAGGCCTTCCGCCAGCACGCGCGGGTGCGACCCGACCCGACAGCGACAATCGAGTTCAGCGAGGGGGCGGAGGACGAGCGGGTGCTGGCGGCGGTCGAGCTGGCCGACATTCACGCGGCTCTGCGGCTGCTGAGCGAACGCGACCGGCGCCTGCTGGAGATGAAATACGAGGAGGACCTGACCCAGGCGATGATCGCCAGCCGCCTCGGCATCCCCGAAGGGACCGTGAAGGTGAGGCTGCACCGCGCCCGCAACCGGCTGCGCCTGCTGTACGTCGGGGCGAGCGCTTAGGCGCGAACTTCGGACCGCTGTACAACGACCCCGCGGGCGGTCGCGGCGAACATCTCTTCATGGAGACGGCAGCGCGGCAGATAGTCGCCTTCGGCGGCGGCGGCTTCTCGATGGAGTCGGGGAACCCCCTCCTCGACGACTACGTGCTCGGGCTGACCAAGGCCGAGCGGCCGCGCGTCTGCTTCCTCCCTTCGGCCAGCGGCGACGCCGACCACTACATCGTCCGCTTCTACCGCGCCTTCTCCGCCCACCGCTGCGAGGCCAGCCACATCTCGCTCTTCCGTCGCGAGCAGGGCCCCGAGGACCTGCGTCGCCACCTCCTCTCCCAGGACCTGATCTACGTCGGCGGCGGCAGCGTCGTCAGCCTGCTCGGCGTCTGGCGCGCGCACGGGATCGACTCGATCCTGCGCGAGGCGTGGGAAGCGGGCGTGATCCTCTGCGGCCTCTCCGCCGGCTCGCTCTGCTGGTTCGCCGAGGCAGTCAGCGGCTTCCACGGAGCGCCGAAACGGCTGCGAGGGCTGGGACTGCTGCCGTTCAGCAACTGCGTCCACTACGAGCGCGGGTCGAAGCGCGGCGAGGCCTACCACCGCTTCCTGCGGGAAGGGATGCGCGGCGGCTACGCCGCCGAGGACGGCGCCGCCCTCCACTTCACCGGCGAGGAACTGAGCCGGGTCGTCGCCTCGAGGCCGGAGGCGCGCGGCTACCGACTCGACGTCGCCGGCTCCCGGGTGGTGGAGATGCGGATCGCGACCACGTACCTGGGCGACCGAGGCGTGGCCCTCGAGGCTCCCCTGCCGGAGGCGCTCTCGACCGCGCCGGCGGCTTGATGAGCGGCCTCTCGACCGCGGCGACGCCGGTGCGCCGGATCCTCGCCCTCGGCGGGCACGAGTTCAGCTCCCGGCCACAGGATCGCGCGGTCAGCGAGCTGCTGCTGCGGTTGGCCGCCGAACGGGGCGGCGAGCGGCCGCGGATCTGCATCCTGCCGACCGCCAGCGGCGACACCTCCGACCAGATCGCCAGCTTCTACTCGGCCTTCGGCGAGCGACCCTGCGAGCCCTCAGACGTCTCCCTCTTCCGGCTCGGCCGGCGGCCGCTGGCGTTGCGGGACCACCTCCTCTCCCAGGACCTGATCTATGTCGGCGGCGGCAGCATGGTCAACCTGCTCGCGGTCTGGGAGGCGCACGACATCGCCTCGATCCTCAGCCTCGCCTGGCGCCAGGGGATCGTCCTCGCCGGCCAGAGCGCGGGGGCGATGTGCTGGTTCGAAGCCGGGATCACCAAGTCGTCCGGCAAGCCCCTCGCCGCGGCCGGCCTCGGCCTCCTCTCCGGCAGCCTCTGCGTCCACTACAACAACGAACCCGAGCGCCGCGCCGCCTTCCTCGACGCGGTCGGCGCCGGGATGCCGAGCGGCTACGGCCTCGACGACTACGCCGGTTTGCTCTGGGAGGGCGAAGGGACGCCCTCGGCCCTGACCGCCCGGCGTGGGGCGCGCGCCTACCGGGTCAGCAGCCGCGACGGCGAAGTCGCCGAGTCACCGCTGCCGGCCCGGTTCCTGCCGGCGCCGGCGCCGGCGGCCCTGCGCGAGGACATCGCCGAGTACCGGCGGATCAAGACGATGCGCAAGCGCGCCGGCTGGCTGGGCTGAAGCGACAAAGAATTTACTTTCTGCGCGCCACACGTAGCAACATTTTGTCTACAGTCCTGCCATCATGGAGGCACTGAAGATGGAGGCGCCGATGGAGAACTGGAACGACGACCGGCTCGACGAACTGAGCCGGCGCATGGACGAGGGCTTCAAAGAGATGCGCGAAGGCTTCGCGCGGATCGACGAACGCTTCGAACAGGTCGCTTCCAACTTCGAACAGGTCGCTTCCAAGGCCGACATTGCCGAAGTCAACCTCCGCATCGACCGGGTCGACAGCCGAATCGACCGGCTTGACAGCCGTATAGACCGGCTCGAAAATCGAATTGATCGCTTCTACTTCACCTTTATCGCGGTGATCGTCGCCTTGGTGGGAAGCGGCGCGGCCCAGGCCATCTGGGGCTGAGCCGCTCTGCCTACTCCCCCGCTGCCGGCGGCGCGGTCGGGTCCTCGCTCTCTTCGCCCAGGCTCTCTCGGGCGATGAAGTCCTCGGCCAGCAGCAGGTTGTCGCGCGAGCGCTCGACGACGTTGAGGAGGTCGCCCATCAGCGCCACCTCCTCGACCTGCTCCTTGACGAACCACTGCAGGAAGTGCTCGGCCCGGTAATCCTTGATCTCCCGCGCGAGCTCGAAGAGGGCGAAGATCTCGTCGCTGACCCGCTGCTCCTGCTCGAGCGCCATCCGCACCGGGGCGCTGCCGTCGGCGAAGCTCGTCTGCTGGGCGTTGATGTCGGGGATGTGCACCGGCTCGCCGACGTCGAGCAGGTACCGAATCATCATCATCGCGTGCTCGCGCTCCTCCAGCGCCTGCCGGTAGAAGAAGGCGGCGAGACGGGGCAGGGTCGCGGCGTCGTAGTAGACCGCGGCTGCCACGTACTGCTGCGAGGCGGCGAACTCGTTGGCGATCTGCTTGTTGAGGGCGTCGGCGAAAGACTGGTCGGGCATCTCGGCTCCTTCTAGCTGGGCGGATGCCCACCGTAGCCGAGTTCCCGGCGCTCAGAGCTTCCAGCGGAAGCCGATCTCCTCGATCGCCGGCTGCAGCGGGCTGCTCGGCAGCCCCGGTTTCGTCGCCTGCTCGGGATCGTTGTAGCCGCCGGGGGCGACGTCGTTGGGAGTGTCGGGGTGGAAGATCGAGGCGAGGTACTGGATCTGGCCGCGACCCTGGCCGAGCTCGGTCTGACCACCGCCGTAGGCGCCGATGCCGCGCTCCTCGCAGTAGTCGTAGGCGGCGAAGAGGTTGCGGATCGGGCCGAAGCGTGAGGGCTTGACGTTGACCGTCTTCGGCGGCGACCAAGGCATCGCCTCGATGTCGGCGATCGAGTGGATCGGGGCGTCCCAGGTGACCCGCTCCGACACCGGATCAAGAAGAGGCCGGGTCTCGGTCGTTACGTCTGGGTCCTCGAGCCAGGCGTCGGGGAAGGTCTCGATCAGCTTCGCGTAGAGCTCGGGGTCGGTCTCGACGTCGACCGGCGTGCCTTTGTAGAAGCCCTTGAGGTCGAGCGAGTCGACGGCGCCGGTCTCGGCCAGCGCCGCGATCAGCTCGTCGTCCCAGTCGTTTGCCGGGTCGAGCTTGAAGCGCAGCGTCGGGTAGACGGCAAGGCGGGCGAGCAGCGGCTCGATCGAGGAGCGCGCCCCCTCTTCGAAGGGTGCGAGGCGCATCGAGTTGACGAAGTTCAGCGGCCGCGGCTCGCGGTCGAGCGCGGCGGCGAGGTTGGTGCCGGCCTGGCGCAGCGCCAGGTCCAGCGCCGAGGACTCGAAAGCCCAGCGGCGGTAGTCGTAGGAGATGTCCTCCCGCTCCGGCTTGCCGGCCGGAAAGAGATCGATCCCGTCGAGCCGCTCGGAGAACTCGGCGAAGGTGAACTTGCCGGCCAGCCCCTCAGGCGGGCCGTGGTCCTGCTGGGCGATGTGGTCGACCGCGTCGTAGACGACGTCCTCGCCGATCCCGTCGTGGCCGCCCCCGCGAAACCTGACGATCGTCGTCAGCCGTTCGAAGGAGCCGGCATTGAGGCTCAGCCCTTCGAACTCGCAACTCTCGATCTCGAGCGGCAGGTCGGCGATCGCGTCGAAGCTGGCCATCGCCACAACCTAGCGGGCGACCCGCAGCGTCTTCAGCTCACGGTCGGCACCGCCGCGCACGTAGCCGCCGTGGGCGAGGCTTTCGCGGATGAAGTCGAGGGTCTCCGGGGTCAGCCGCTCGCCCGGGAGGACGTTGGGGATCCCCGGCGGGTAGGCGGCGAGGCCCTCGGCGGCGATGCGGCCGGCGGCGGCGTCGAAGGGGACCACCTCCTGCGGGCCGAGGAAGGCCTCCCTCGGGGTCAGCACCAGCTCGCCCCATGGCGGCGCCGGCGCCAGCATCGGGTCCGGGGGTCCCGGCGTTTCCTCGAGTTGGGTGACCGCCTTGCGCAGGCCCTCCACCAAGCGCCCGCCCGCCTCCTCGGCCCGCTCGCCGACGCCGAAGATGGCGACGACGACGTTGCCGGAGTAGAGCTCGAGGTCGATGTCGCTGACCTGGAAGGCCGTTTTCCACAGCCGCTGCGCGCTGGAGCCGGTTCCGCGCACGTCCATCCCCAGCCGCAGCGGGTCCCAGCCGGCGACCCCCGGCCGGCCGACCAGCCGCTCGTCGAGCGGATCGAGTCCCGGGATTTCGCCGATCTGCTCGCGGATCTTCCCCAGCGCCGCCAGCGTCTCGCCCAGCATCCGCTCGCCGTGGACGTAGACCTGTCGCCGCGCCGCGTCGAGCGAGCCGGAGAGGAGGCCGCTGGGGCTGGTCGTCTCGACCAGGCTGACGCAGCGATCGACGACGGCGTCGTCGATCCGGCCGCCGCGGCCGACGTGGAGCATCGCCGCCTGGGTGAGGCTGCCGACGATCTTGTGGGTCGAGGAGGTGACGAGGTCGGCGCCGGAGGAGAGCGCGTCGGGCGGCAGGTCCGGGTGGAAGTGGAGGTGCGCGCCCCAGGCCTCGTCGACCACCAGCGGCACCCCGCGCGAGTGCGCCACCTCGGCCAGCGCGGCGACGTCGGCGCAGGCGCCGAAGTAGGTGGGCGAGACGACCATCGCCGCCACCGCCCCCGGGGTTTCGTCGAGCGCCGCCGCCAGCGAGTCCGGCGTCAGGCCGTGGGCGATTCCCAGCTCCGGGTCCAGCTCCGGTTCGACGAAGGTCGGCCGCATGCCGTTGAGGACGAGGCCGTCGATCACCGAGGAGTGGACGTTGCGCTGGACGACGACCCGGTTGCCGCCGTGGGCGAGCGCCATGCAGGCGGCGTGGTTGCCCTGCGAGGCACCGTTGATCAGGAACCAGGTGCGGCCGGCGCCCCAGGCCTCGGCGGCGAGCTGCTGCGCCTGCTGGAACGGGGTCGGTTCGGGGCCGACGTCGACGCCTTCGGTGACCGAGGGGATGTCGTTGCGCAGGCCGGTCTCGCCGATCAGCTCGACCATCGCCGGGTCGGCGCCGATGCCGCCCTTGTGGCCGGGGACCTGGAAGCGGGCCGGGTCGCGCTTCGCATAGGCCAGCAGCGCGTCGACGTAGGGGGTGGAGTCCTGACGGTCTCCTGCCATCGATTCGAGTGTAGGGATCGGGGTTTGGGGGCTTGGACAATTCCGCTGCCGATCTTTGGACAGTTGCGAGCCGGGCGGTCGGGGAGAATCGGGCGAATGAGGCACACGCGCCTTGGCTACTGGATCGAGGAGGCGGGGGAGATCGCGCCGCGGCCGCCGCTGAACGGCGAGCGGGAAGCGGACGTGGTCGTCGTCGGTGGCGGCTACACCGGGATGTGGACCGCCTGGTACGCGCGCCAGCTGGAGCCGGAGGCGCGGATCGTCCTGCTCGAGTCCGAACCGGTCTGCGGGCGTGGTCCGAGCGGCCGCAACGGCGGCTTCTGCAACGCGATGTGGTTCTCGCTGGCCTCGATGCGCGGGCGCTGGGGCGACGTGCCGGCACTGGAAGTGGCGCAGGCGGCCGAGCAGGCGGTGGCGCGGATCGGCGCCTTCTGCGAGGAGCACGGGGTGGACGCCTGGTTCCGCCCCGCCGGCTACGTGCAGGTCTCGACCGCGCCGGCCCACGACGGCGCCTGGTTGCCCGCCTTGGAAGCGTGCCGCGAACTGGGGGTGCCGGAGATGCTGCAGCCGCTGAGCGAGGCCGAGGTCGCCGAGCGCTGCAGCTCACCCGCCTTCCGCGCCGGCGCCGTCTCGCCGACCTCGGCGACCGTGCAGCCGGCCCGCCTCGCCCTCGGCCTGCGGCAGCAGCTGCTGGCGGCGGGGGTCGAGATCTTCGAGTCCTCGCCGGTGCGCTCGTTCCACGAGAGCGGCGACGGCGTCGAGGCGCGGACGGCCACCGGCTCGGTCCGGGCGAACCGCGGCGTGCTGGCGATCGGCAGCGCAGCCAAGGGCCACCGCGGCCCGCTGCGCGGCCGCCTGACGATCGCCTCCTCACACATCGTCCTCACCGAGCCGGTGCCCGACGTGCTCGAGGAGATCGGCTGGACCGGCCCCGACTGCATCACCGACACCCGCGCCCTGCTCCACTACTTCCGCACCACCCCCGACGGCCGCATCGCCTTCGGCTGGGGCGGAGGAAGGATCGCGATGGGCGCGCGCACGAAGGGCCGCGCCGAGCTCGACCCCGACGTGGTCGCCGCCTCGACCAAGCACCTCCACGAGTACTTCCCCCAGTTGAAGGGCCGCCGCATCACCCACGCCTGGGGCGGCCCGATCGACGCCTCCCCGACCCACCTACCCGCCGTCCACAAGCTGGCCCACGGCTGCGCCTGGGCCGCCGCCGGCTACACCGGCAACGGCGTCGGCCCGAGCAACATGGTCGGCCGCAGCCTCGCGTCATTGGCGCTGGGCCGAAACGACGAGCACACCTGCCTCGCCTTCGTCGACGGCAAGACCCCCCGCGTCCCCCCCGAGCCATTCCACTGGATAGGCGGCGAGGCGATTCGCCTGGGGATCCTCAAGAAGGAGGAGGCGGAGATGGCGGACCGTCAACCGGGCTGGATCTCGTCAGCGATCGCCAAGGTGCCGGAGCTGATCGGCTTCCACATCGGCCGCTGAATAGCTGAGCATCTCTTCACCGAGTTGAGCCTGGAAACCGCATTCTCGCCTTAGATACGCCCGAAGTACTCTTTCAGTACTATCAAGAGTCTAAACATAGATAGCGAAATTTGGAGGCACTTATGGCAACCGAGATCACTTGCATCGTTCCTGACGGCAGCGATCCTGACAATCGCATCGACGAAGTGGGTGGAGCAGGGTGGAAGAAGGATGAGGACACTGTCATCCGTGAGATTGAAAATGAAGGTCGGGAATACATTGTGGACGTGAATGGCGCCCGCGTAAAGGTAGTCGTGTCTGAACGAGATGGTCGCAAGTACCTAAGGACGGATCCAGACAAAACGACGGAAAATAATCTCCTGTCACTCCCCGAATGCCCCTAGCAGTCAGTGGCATCAGAAGCGTTCAAAGGTCTCACTGAGCGACTCCAAGATGTCGATCAGCTGATGGCTGCGCATGCGGCCATTGCTGGTCCCCAGCCAGGACGCAAGTACGAGGTGTTGGGCATCAATCGAGCTGCGATTCTGATGCTTAGTGCCCACTTCGAGGGCTATGTTGAGGATGTAATGGCGGAGGCGCTACATGCGTTAAACCCGACCCTAAGAGCCCCCACTCTCACGGGCGGATTCCATAATCCCTGGCCAGATCGCATAGACGAGCTATTCGCCTTCATAGGCCTCGAAAAGCCCTCACGCGGGATAAGCTGGCAGAAGGCGGGAAACAAAACCGTCCGAGAAAACCTGGAGAACCTGGTTCGCACCCGCAATAAGCTCGCTCATGGTACTACCGGAGTTACCGTCTACAAGACGGATGTGATTCGGCATCGGAAATATGTAACGGGTTTCGCCAAGCAGTTAGACGAGATAGTGCGGGCGCAAGTGCACACCCTTACGGGAGCTTATCCTTGGCCTCCCTAGCGTGAGAAGCGGACGGCTCTAGGCAGTCAGGTGGCCGCGCGGCCCGCGCCTGTACCGGTTATTGGGAACTACTGCGCCGCCGCGGTGCCCGGCAGTGGAATAAGCCCGTCCGCTTCCGCCTCCGGCTGCACCGCGGCCATCCGTTCCGCGCGCCGCTGCTGGAAGAGGACGATCGCTACGGCGACGACGGCTACTAGGAAGAGGAGGGTGGCCAGGGCGTTCACCTGAACCGGGATCCCTCTCAGGCTGACGCCGTAGACGTAGAGGGGGAAGGTGACGGTCGTTCCGGAGTTGAAGTTGGAGATGACGAAGTCGTCTATGGAGAGGGCGAAGGCGAGCATGGCGGCGGAGATGATGCCCGGCGCCAAGAGGGGGAAGGTGACCGTGCGGAAGGTGGTCCACGGGCCCGCCCCGAGGTCGGCCGCGGCCTCCTCGAGGTTGCGGTCAAAGCCGATCAGGCGCGAGCGGACCACTACGACTACGAAGCTGATCGAGAACATCACGTGGGCGATCAGGAGGGTCGTGAAGCCGAGCGCGAACGTGTAGTAGATGAACATCGAGAGCAGCGAGGCGCCGATCACCACCTCGGGCGTCGCCATCGGGATCACGATCAGCAGGTTCGCCAGCCGCTTGCCGGCGAAGCGGTGACGCACCAGGGCGATCGCCATCGCCGTCCCGATCGCCGTCGCGATCACCGTCGTGAAAGCCGCCAGCCGCAGGCTCGTCATCAGCGAGTCGTTGAGCTCGGGGATGTCGAGCATCGTCCGCCAGTAGTCGAGAGTGAAGCCATCGTCGAGGGTGAAGGTGAGTTTGCCTTTCGGGGTGTCGCCGAAGGAGAAGACCGCGACGACGAGGATCGGGATCAGCATGTACGCCACCGCCAGCACGGCGTAGATCGGCAGCGCGTTGCGTCGCAGCCAGGCCCAGGCCCTCGCCGGCCCGCTCACTTCGCCGCCTCCGCGTCGTCTTCGTCGCCCATGAACGCCTCGGTCCCGGCAAAGCGGATGTAGAGGAGGACGATCGCCAGGATCAGCGCCATCATCAGGAACGAGAGCGCCGCCGCCTCCGGGTAGTCGCGCTGGTTCAGGTAGAGCGACTGGATCACGTTGCCGATCATCGACTGCCCGGTCCCGCCCAGCAGCTCGGCGTTGATGTAGTCGCCGAAGGCGGGGATGAAGGTGAGGAGGACGCCGGCGACGATGCCCGGCATCGTCAGCGGCAGCGTCACTTTGAGGAATGCCGTGCGCGAGGAGGAGTAGAGGTCCTTGGCGGCCTCGACCAGCCGCAGGTCGAGCCGCTCGAGGTTCGCGTAGAGCGGCAGGATCATGAACGGGAGGAAGTTGTAGGTGAGGCCGGCGATCACCGCTCCCGAGGTCGCCAGCACCCGCCCGTCCCCCGGCGTCAGCGAGAGCGTCTGCAGGACGCCGACCAGCGGACTGTCGTCGCTGAGGATCGTTTTCCAGGCGATCGTGCGGATCAGGTAGGTGGTGAAGAACGGCGCGATCACGGCGAACAGCAGCAGCACCTTGAAGCGGCCGGCGCGGAAGGCGATCGCGTAGGCGAGCGGGTAGCCGATCAGCAGCGCCAGCACCGTCGCCGTGCCGGCGTAGAAGAAGGAGCGGAGGATCTGCTCCTCGTGGCCGGAGAGGGCGTCGGGGAAGTTCTCGAAGGCCCAGGTGAATTCGAAGCCGGTTTTCAGCGAGCCCGAGTACAGCGCCAGTTCGCCCATGAAGTACATGGGCACGACGAAGAAGAAGAAGAGCCAAAGCAGCCCTGGTCCCAGAAGCCAATACGGGACCAGGCGCTGCTTTAGACCCTTCTTCATGGTTCAGGTCAGCCGGTCAGCACGTTCTGCCAAGCCTCTTCCACCTCTTCGACGTCAGGCGGAGAGACCTGGGTGGAGCAATTTTTCTGGAACTCCTCGCTCGGGAAGACGAGCGGGTTTTTCGCCGCTTCGGGTTTGGCCAGCTCTTTGATTCCTTCCACCGGCGAGACGTAGGTGATGTATTCGGCCAGCGCGACCGCCACCTCGGGCTCGTAGACGAACTCCATCCAGCCCAGGGCCGCGGCCGTGTTCGGGGCGCCGACCGGGATCACCATGTTGTCCGACCACAAGATGCAGCCCTCGGTCGGCATCCGCCATTCGGCGTTCTTGTTGCCGATGATCGAGGCGTCGCCCGACCAGCCGATCGCGGCGACCACGTTGCCGGCGTTCAGGTCCTCGTTGTACTCGTTGCCGGTGAAGCGGCGGATCTGCCCCGAATCGGCGGCCGCGTCGATTTTTTCGACTGCCGCCAGCCACTCCTCGTTGCTTGCCTCGGCCGGGTCGACGCCTTCGGCCTTCATCACCAGGGCGACGGTGTCGCGCATCTCGGTCAGCATCGTCACTTTGCCCTTGTATTTCGGGTCGAAGAGGTCGTTGACCGATTCGATCTCGGGCGCCTTCGATTTGTCGACCCAGATCCCGGTCATCCCGCTCTGCCACGGGATCGAGAATTTCCGCCCGGGGTCGAAGGAGGGATCGCGCAGGTTCGAGGCCATGTTTTCGAACACGGTCGGCAGGTCGTCGGGGTTGATCTCCTGCAGATAGCCGAGGTCGTACATGTCTTTCGCCATCCAGTCGGTGACGACGAAGATGCTGCGCCCCCCCGACTCGCCCTGGTCCAGCTGCGGCTGCAGCTTGCCGAAGAATTCTTCGTTGTCGTTGACGTCCTCGAAGTACTTGACGCTGACGCCGGTCTCTTTTTCGAACTGGGCGACGGTGCCTTCCTTGCCGTCTTCACCCGGGTCGATGTAGCCCGGCCAGTTGGAGATCGTCAGATCGCCTTTTACGGGCCCCGCTTTGGCCGTGGTGGCGTCCTCGCTACTGCCGCCACCTCCGCCGCCGCCGCCGCCGCAAGCCGCAAGGCCGAGGGCCAGGGCGAGCACGGCGACAGCCGCGATCACTCCCCTCCATGCCCTGCCAGTTCTCAATCCCTCCGTTGCCATCCGACTCACCCTTTCTGTAGTGCCTCGACTCCGGGGCCTTCACCATCACTTACGGCGGCTCCGTCCCCGGCGGATCCATCGACTGGTGACTCACGTACGACGTGCATGTGCTCGGGCTCCCAGCTCAGCTCCACGCGGGCGCCCCCGCCCGGCAGGCGCTGCCGCTCGGCCTCGCTCGCATTGGGGACGAGGACGGTCATCCGCACCCCCTCTTCGAGCCCGACGACGATCTGCGTCGCGGTCCCCAGGTAGAGCGAGCTCTCGACCACGCCCTCGACCCGCGGCGAGCCGTTGCTCGCCGGCGCGCCCTCCCCGACCGGGGTGACCTGCAGCTTCTCGGGCCGGACCACGGCGGCGCAATCCTCGCCGGTGGAGAGACCCTCGGTCTCGGTGGCGATCTCCGGGCCGCTGTGCAGCCGCACCCGGCCGTCGCCGGCCACCGTCGCCGGCATCAGGTTGGAGACGCCGATGAAGCCGGCGACGAAGGTGGTCGCGGGCCGCTCATAGACGTCCTCCGGCGGCGCCACCTGTTCGATCCGGCCGCGGTTCATCACCGCGATCCGGTCGCTCATCGTCAGCGCCTCCTCCTGGTCGTGGGTGACGTAGACGAAGGTGATCCCTACCTCGCGCTGGATCCGCTTCAGCTCGACCTGCAGCCCCTTGCGCAGTTTCAGATCGAGCGCCCCGAGCGGCTCGTCGAGGAGCAGGACCTTGGGCAGGTTGACGAGCGCCCGTGCCAGGGCGACGCGCTGCTGCATCCCGCCCGAGAGCTGCGAAGGCTTGCGTTTCGCGTGCGAGGCGAGCCCGACGCGCTCCAGCTCCGCCTTGACCCGCTCGGCGATCTCGCTCTTGCCGACTTTCTTCCGCTTCAGCCCGAAGGCGACGTTGGCCTCGACGCTGAGGTGGGGGAAGAGGGCGTAGCTCTGGAAGACGGTGTTGGTCGGCCGCTTGTGCGGCGGCAGCCCGGCGACGTCCTCGCCCTCGATCCGGATCTCCCCCGCGTCGGGTTGCTCGAAGCCGGCGATCATCCGCAGCGTCGTCGTCTTGCCGCAACCGCTCGGCCCCAGCAGGGTGAAGAACTCGCCGCGCGCCAGCTCGAGGCTGATGTCGTCGACCGCGGCCAAATCGCCGAAGCGCTTGCTCACGTTGCACAGCTCGACGCCGGGGGTCTCTCCGTGAACGTCCATTACGGAACTACCACTCTCCTCTCAGGTGCGCGGCCATTACCCGAATGCGCGGCTTTGTACAAGCGACGGTAAGCCCCCCTGTAGGGCCGCGCAAGGGGCGGATGTCCTAAAAGCACAGGGTTAGCTTGTACACGATGGATAAGCTCATTGCTAGTCCTTGACCCAAAGACCACTTGCCAACGGTGGGTTTGGTCTCTAGCTTTATCCATAACGTCGTAACCGGAGAGGAGAGCCCCATGGCCACTGCGTCGCAGGCCCCAGCAGGAACCGATCTCCAGCAGATGGCGCGGCGCCACCTCTGGATGCACTTCTCGCGGATGGGGGGCTACTCGCCAGAGCACGAGATCCCGATCATCACCCGGGCCGAGGGCTGCTACGTCTACGACGAACAGGGCAACCGCTACCTCGACGGCCTCTCCGGCCTCTTCTGCGTTAACGCCGGCCACGGCCGCACCGAGTACGGCGAGGCCGCCGCCCGCCAGGTCGAAGAGCTCGACTTCTACACGCTCTGGAGCTACGCCCACCCGAAGGCGATCGAACTGGCGGCGCGGATCGCCTCGATGACCCCGGGCGACCTCAACCGCGTCTTCTTCACCTCCGGCGGCTCAGAGGCGGTCGAGTCGGCGCTGAAGCTGGCGCGCAACTACCACCGCATGCACGGCAAAGGCCAGAAGCACAAGGTGATCGCCCGCGAGGTCGCCTACCACGGCACCTCCTTCGGCGCCCTCTCGGCGACCGGCATCACCGAGCTGCGCAGCCAGTTCGAGCCGCTCACCCCCGGTGGCTGCCACGTGCCGAACACGAACATCTACCGCTTTCCCGAGGACCGCGACGAACTCTGGGTGGCGGATGCGATCGAGGAGCGGATCGTCTTCGAGGGCCCGGAGACCGTCGCCGCGGTGATCCTCGAGCCGGTGCAGAACGCCGGCGGCTGCTTCGTCCCGCCGGACGGGTACTTCCAGCGGGTGCGGGAGATCTGCGATCAGTACGACGTGCTGATGATCTCCGACGAGGTGATCTGCGCCTGGGGCCGGCTCGGCCACTACTTCGGCTGCGAACGCTTCGACTACGTCCCGGACATGATCACCGTCGCCAAGGCGCTGACCTCGGCCTACGCCCCGATGGGCGGGGTGATCGCCTCCGACAAGGTCGCCGAGCCGTTCATGGAGGGCAACGCCTCCTTCGCCCACGGCTTCACCTTCGCCGGTCACCCGATCGCCGCCGCGATCGCGATGGCCAACCTCGACGTCTACGAGCGCGAGGACCTCTGCGGGCACGTCCTGCGCAAGGAGAACGAGTTCCGCGGCATGTTGGAGACGCTGCACGACCTGCCGATCGTCGGCGACGTGCGCGGCGCCGGCTTCTTCCACGCGGTCGAGATGGTCAAAGACAAGGAGACGAAGGAGAGTTTCAACGAGGAGGAGTCGGAGCGGCTGCTGCGCGGCTTCCTCTCCGCCGAGCTCTACAAGCGCGGGTTGATCTGTCGCGCCGACGACCGCGGCGACCCGGTGATCCAGCTGGCGCCGCCGCTGATCTCCGACACCGAGCAGTTCGAAGAAATCCACGACGTCCTCCGCGCAGTGCTGACGGAGGCCTGGAACCAGGTCGTCAGATAGGGGCGCGGATGCTCACCGTCCAGAGCCTGCTCGACGAGCTCGACCTCGAGCTGGCGGCCGGCACCGACGCGGCCGCGGCGCCGGTCCGCTGGGTCCACATCTCCGAGCTGCAGGACCCGACCCCCTGGCTCTCGGGCGGGGAGCTGATGCTGACGACCGGCATCCCGCTCGACTCCGCCGCCAAGCAGCGCGCCTTCGTCCGCATCCTCGCCGACCGCAACCTCGCCGGGCTCGGGTTCGGGACCGGGTTCAACCACAAATCGCTGCCGAAGGCGCTTGTCGACGAGGCCGAGAAGCGTGATTTCCCGCTCTTCGAGGTGCCCTACTCGGTGCCCTTCATCGCGATCACCGAGAAGGCCTTCGCCCGCCTGGTCAACGAGCAGTACGAGGTGCTGCAGCGAGGGATAGCGGTGCAGCGGCGGCTCGAGCGGCTGGTGCTGGAGGAGCGGGGTCTGGAGGAAATCGCCGCCACCATCGCCTCCGCCGTGGGCGGCACCGTGGCGGTGCTCGACGGCCGCGGTGAGCGCCTGGCCGGCAAGGGCTTCCGCCGCCAGCTCTCCGCCGACGCGGTCACCGCGATCCGCAAAGAAGCGCTCGGCCACGCCGGCGACGGTCATCCCTTCGTCCCCTCGCACCCGAGCGTCGCCGGCCGGGCCCTGGCGCACCCGGTGATCTCCCCCGGCGGTGGCCCCCCGCAGGCCTGGGTGGTGATCGTCCGCGACTCCGGCGGGCTCGGCGACTTCGAGCGGCTGATCCTGCAGCAGGCGGTCGCGGTGGTGGCGCTGGAGCTGATGCGCAGGCGGGTCGCGCAGGAGACCGAGCGGCGGTTGGCCGGCGACGTCGTCGCCGCGGCGCTCGGCGGGCGGATGGACCCGACCGAGCTGCGCCGCCGGCTGGAGCCGTTCGGGATCGGCGAGGAGGCGGCGGTGCTGGTCTTCCAGCTCGACGACCCGGGGGAGGCGGCGGCAGCGCTCGAAGCCGCGCTCGCCGCCGACACCTGCGCCGCGGTTGTCGCCCCCCACAGCCTCGGCGGCCGCGAGCTCCTCTGCGCGGTTATCGACTGCGCCGACCGCGACCCGATCGACGTCGCCACCGAGGTCCGGCGCGACCTCGCCAAGGAGCGGGGGGCGGTCCGCGCCGGCGCCAGCCGCCCGGCGCCGCCGGAGCGCTTGCGCCACTCCTTCCACGAGGCGCGCTGCGCGCTGGAGGCGACTGCCTTCGACAACGGCTCCGCCCCCGAGGTCGCCTCCTGGCGCGACCTCGGCGCCTTCACGCTGCTGCTCTCGATCCAGGACGACGAGGCCCTCGACCTCTACTGCGACAGCGTCCTCGGGCCGATCGAGCACGGCGACGAGGAGTACGGCGGCGAGCTGCTGCGCTCGCTGGAGGCCTTCATCGAGCAGAACGGCCAGTGGGAGCGCGCCGCGCGCCAGGTCTACTGCCACCGCCACACTCTGCGCTACCGGATGCGCAAGGTGGAAGAGCTGACCGGCCGTGACCTCTCGCGCGCCCACGACCGGATCGAGTTCTGGCTGGCCCTGCGAGCGAGGGAGCTCGTCGCGTGAAGATCGGAGTCCCGACCGAGATCAAGGCCGACGAGTACCGGGTCGCGGTCACCCCCGCCGGGGTGCGCGAACTCGTCGACCACGGCCACGAAGTGCTGATCCAGGCCGGCGCCGGCGAGGGCAGCGCGATCGCCGACGCCGACTACGAAGCGCAGGGGGCGGCGATCGCTCCCGACGCCGCCGAGGTGTTCGGCGCGGCGGAGATGATCCTCCACGTCAAGGAGCTGCAGCCGAGCGAGATCGAGATGCTGCGCCCGGGCCAGCTCCTCTTCACCTACCTGCACCTGGCGCCCGACCCCGAGCAGACGCGGGGGCTGTGCGGCGCCGGCGTCACCGCGATCGCCTACGAGACGGTCGAGGACGCGCGCGGGCGCCTGCCGCTGCTGGCGCCGATGAGCGAGGTGGCGGGGAAGATCGCGACCCAGGCGGGCGCCTTCATGTTGGAGAAGCCGTTGGGCGGCAGGGGGATCTTGCTTGGAGGGGTGCCCGGGGTCGCCGCCGCCAACGTGATGGTGATCGGCGGCGGCGTGGTGGGGATGAACGCGGCCTTCATCGCGATCGGGATGGAAGCCGACGTCTTCGTCTACGACAACTCGATCGACCGCCTGCGCGAGCTTGAAATCGACTTCGGCGGGCGCTGCTCGACCGTCTACTCGACGACGCTGGCGATCGAGGAGATGCTGCCGCGGGCCGACCTCGTGATCGGCGCCGTGCTGGTCCACGGGGCACGTGCCCCTTATGTAGTGCGGCGGGAGCAGCTGGCGCTGATGAAGCCGGGGGCGGTCCTGGTCGACGTCGCGATCGACCAGGGCGGCTGCTTCGAGACCTCGCGCCCGACCACCCACCGCGACCCGACCTTCGAAGTCGATGGGATCACCCATTACTGCGTCACCAACATGCCCGGCGCGGTCCCGATCACCTCCACCCACGCCCTCACCAACGCGACGCTGCCCTACGCGCTCGCGCTCGCCGACCACGGCGTCGCCGAGGCGATCCGCCGCGACCCCGGCCTGCGGCTCGGGGTCAACGTCGCCGGCGGCAAGGTCACGCATCCGGCGGTGGCGGAGGGGGTAGGCATGGACTACGCAGCGGTCGAGGATGCCCTGGGCCTGGAAAACGTCAAACAAGCATCAGGGAGAGCTGAATGAGCACTTACGCGGTAGTCAATCCAGCCACCGGCGAGACGATCAAGGAGTACCCGGAGATCAGCGACGGCGAGCTCCGCGCCGCGATCGACCGCGCCGACCGGGCTTCGCGGACCTATCCCAGCTCCACCTCGGTGGCCGAGCGCGCGGCGCTGATCCGCAAGGTCGGCGAGCTCCACTCCGAGCGCCGCCAGCAGCTGGCCGAGATCATCGTCCGCGAGATGGGCAAGCCGATCGAGCAGGCGCTGATGGAGGTCGACTTCGCGGCGGAAATCTACGGCTTCTACGCCGACAACGCCGAGGATCTGATGGCCGACGAGCCGATCGAGCTGCTCGGCGGCGAGGGCACCGCGGTTATCCGCCGCAGCCCCTTCGGCGTCCTGCTGGGGATCATGCCCTGGAACTTCCCCTACTACCAGGTGGCTCGCTTCGCCGGGCCGAACCTGGTGATCGGCAACACGATCCTGCTCAAGCACGCGCCGCAGTGCCCCGAATCGGCGGAGGCGATGCAGCAGATGTTCGACGACGCCGGCTTCCCCGAGGGTGCCTACGAGAACGTCTACGCCACCAACGACCAGATCGAGTGGGTGATCGCCGACCCGCGCGTGCACGGCGTCTCGGTCACCGGCTCCGAGCGCGCCGGCGCCGCGGTCGCCGAGATCGCCGGGCGCAACCTGAAGAAAGTGGTGCTCGAGCTGGGCGGCTCGGACCCCTTCATCCTGCTCGGCACCGACAACCTCGATGAAGCGGTGACCGCGGCGGCCGAAGCGCGGCTCGACAACACCGGCCAGTCCTGCAACGCCGCGAAGCGGTTCATCGTCGTCGACGACCTCTACGACGAGTTCCTCGAGAAGTTCAAGCAGGAGCTGGGCGGGGCGAAGCCGGGCGACCCGACGGCAGAGGACACCGCGGTCGGGCCACTCTCCTCGCAGACGGCGGCCGACCGGCTCGAGGACCAGGTCAAGCGGGCGATCGAGAACGGCGCCGAGGTGGTCGTCGGCGGCCAGCGCGACGGCAACTTCTTCGAACCGACGATCCTCACCGGAATCCAGCCCGGCGACGAGGCCTCCCAGGAAGAGTTCTTCGGCCCGGTGGCGCAGGTCTACAAAGTCGGCTCCGAGGAGGAGGCGGTCGAGCTCGCCAACCAGACCCCGTTCGGCCTCGGCTCCTACGTGATGACCACCGACAAGGAGCAGGCCGACCGCGTCGCCGACAAGATCGAAGCCGGGATGGTTTACGTGAACCTGGTCGGGGCCGACAGTCCGGAGCTGCCGTTCGGCGGTTTCAAGCGCTCCGGGTTCGGCCGCGAGCTGGGCCGCTACGGCGCCGACGAGTTCGTCAACAAGAAGCTGATCCGCAGCGCCTGAGATGATCCAGCCCTTGTGAGCCGAAGCTTCAGGGGGGTCATCGCTTTTTTGCTGCTGGCGGTCGCCGTTTTCGCGGTGACCACCGGCGCTGCTGCGCCTGACGACGAAGGCGACGACGTGCCGCGCTGCCACGGCCGGCAGGCGGAGATCGTCGGCACCGAGGAGAACGACACGCTGCGGGGGACGCCCGAGCGCGACGTGATCTGGGGCGGCCCCGGCGACGACGTGATCTACAGCAGCCTCGGCAACGATCTGATCTGCGGCGGTCCCGGCACCGACCGGATGCAGGGGGGGCGCGGGAACGACGAGGTCTACGGCGACGCCGGCGACCACGACCAGGTGAGCGGCAACCTCGGCGACGACAAGGTCGTCGGCGGTCCCGGCAGGCAGGACGAGGTCGCCGGCGACCTCGGCATCGACATCGTCAACGGCGGGCCCGGTGCCGAAGACCACGTCCACGGCGACTACGGCTACGACCGCATGTCCGGCGGCGCGGGCCCGGGCGACATCGCCTCGTTCGCGACGGCGCGCGCCGGCGGCAAGGGCAGCGGCGTCTGGGTCTCGCTGCAGAAACACAAGGCCTTCGGCGACGGCCACGACAAGCTCTTCGGCTTCGAGGGGATCGAAGGCTCGGCCTTTCGCGACACCTTGATCGGCAGCCCGCAGGCGAACCTGATCGACGGGGGCGCGGGGGACGACCACTTAATTGGCGGCGGCGGTCTTGACACCTTGGAGGGCGGCCAGGGAAGCGACGGCTGCGAGGGCGCCAAAGGTCGGACTACCTCCTGCGGCAAGGAAGCGCCGCCGAAAGCGACCGCCTACGTCGAACTCAACCCAACCCCGGGTGGGGGAGCGGGGCTGCAGATCATCGGCGGCGGCGGCCGCGACCAGTTCGTCGTCGCTTACGACGAAGCGACCCAGACCTTCAGCATCACCGGCAGGAAAGGGGTGGCGATCGGGACCGGGTGCTCGCGAGCGGTCAGCAACCCCACCACCATCTCCTGCCCCGCCAACGGACCGGGGCGCTGGCTGATGGTGGACCTCGGCCCCGGCAACGACAGCCTGCTGGTCGAAGGCTCGCTGGAGGCGGTCGGGAGCACGCGCTTCGCCGGCGGTCTCGGCAACGACACGATCAAAGGCGGCCCCGAGGACAACCTGATCGAGTCGGGACCGGGCTCCGATCGCCTCTACGGAGGCGACGGCGCCGACGGCCTCGTCGGCGGCCTGCCGGGGCCGACCTACCTCTACGGCGAAGGCAGCGGTGACCTGCTCGCCGCGGGCGGCGGCTGCGCCGGCGGGGCGATCGTCGGCGGTGACGGCAAGGACGACGCTTCCTTCGCCGAGACCCAAGCTCATCCCGGCCTCCTGATCATCTCCTTCCCCAAAAACGCCGCTTGGGTCGACGAGATCAAAGGCTGCGACTCGGTCCGGCTCGACGACTCCAACGAGGACATGGAGGGCTCCTTCGACTGGGACGTCCTGATCGGCGACGGCGGTCCCAACGCGATGCTCGGCCAGCCCGGCGAGGACTACTTCTTCGGCAACGGCGGCGACGACATCATCGATGCCCGCGACGGCGTCCGCGACTTCTCGATCCAGTGCGGCAAAGGCGAGCCGCCGAAGAAGATCACCAGGCGCGGCAAAGGCGGCAAAGTCGAAACGCGGGAAACCGAGGGCACCGGCGTACCCGAGGGCCGCGCGATCACCGACGAGTTCGACCCCGCCCCGTACAACTGCGAGTTCGTCAAATACGGCGAGCCCGTTCCTGGCCTCCACGGCTAGCCATCCATAGGGCACTACGCGCGAAGCGGCTCGCGCTCCCCCAGGTGAGTGCGCGGATCCGCGCACTCGCGAATGGCCCCCAACGCTCTGAGCAGGGACTTCTCGATCGCGTGCGGGTGACTAGAACTGCGCGTTCCTTCTGTCACCCCTGGCGATTTGCGACCGCTCAGCAAGCGTTTAAGCATCGGCCTTGCCGCCCGCAATTCGGGCGCAGTCCACAATTCAAGGAGAGATAGATGATTCGCAATTTCAAGACTCTGGGGCTGGCAGTAATTGCCGCACTCGCCCTGACCGCAGTCTTCGCTTCCGCCGCTCTGGCGACGGGGTCCTACACAGCCTCGTCATATCCGACCACGGGAACAGGTACCAGCGCGTCGGGCAATGACGTCTTCACGACCGAAGCCGGTTCGGTCGAATGCGATGCCCACTTCGAAGGCAGCCTGACGGAAGCCAGCACAACCTTCGTCGTCCAGCCGACCTACACCAACTGCAAAGCCTTCGGCTTCGCGACCGCGACGGTCACCACCCCTGATTGCCATCTCGGGCTCTCGGGCGTGACATCAACAGGCGGCAATGCATGGCATGCGAACAGCGGCACTTGGACATGCAACACAGGCTCGAAAAAACCCACCACGATCGTGGCTGGAAACTGTGAAGTGCAAGTGGGCGAACAGAACCTGACCGGCAGCATGCAGATCACCAACAACGCCGGAGGCGACATCAGCGTCCAGGCCAGTTACGAAAAAATGAGCTACACCGTCACCAAAGACGGCTTCCTCTGCCCGTTCGCCGGCACCGGCGCTAAAACGGGTGCTACCTACAAACAGGCGTCAGCGATCACATTCGACTCGACCAACGGCGCCAGCATCAGCGTCAGCTGATCCGTCCATCTGTGCAGCTGCCTTCGGCAGCAGCCACGTCGAGGGGCCGGGTAGAACCCGGCCCCTCGTGATTTTGGAGGACCGCTGCGAGCTACGCTCGCCTTGATCTAGGCTTCGCTTCGTGGCACGGAAGACCGCAAGTGGAGACGAGGCCGCGGCCGTCGCCGCCGCGATCGCTCGGTTCGAGGCCGAGTTCGCCGCCGCCCCGGCCCCAGAGCAGCCGCAAACGCCGGCCTGGCAGCGGGCGGCGCTGCTGGAGGGGATCAGCGCCAAGGAGACCATCGAGGACCTACGAGGAGGATCCGCATGGCTGTCGTGAAAATCATCGAGCTGGTCGGCAGCTCCAAGACTTCGACCGACGACGCCGCCAAACAGGCGCTGCTGCAGGCGCAGGGTTCGCTGCGCAACATCCGCGCGGTCGACATCGTCTCCACCGGGATCCGCGGTGAGAACCTCGACGAGTACCGCGCCCACGTCCGAGTCGCATTCTTGATCGAGGGAACGGAGGTCGACTGATGGCAGACGCACCGCAGCAGGGGGGAGAGCCCCGCGAGGTCTCCCGCGAGGAGGCCCGCAAGCTGATCGACGAGGGGGCGCAGCTGATCGACGTCCGCGCCGACCACGAGTGGGATGCGGGCCGGATCACCGGCGCCGCTCACATTCCGCTGCCGGAGCTGCCACAGCGCACCGGCGAGATCGACCAGGACCGCCCGGTCGTCATCTACTGCCGCGGCGGCAATCGCTCTTCGATGGCGAGCGCCGCGCTCACCGACGCCGGCTTCGACGCCGTCAAGCTCTCCGAGGGCATCGTCGGCTGGAGCGAGGCGGATCTGCCGATCGAGCCGGAGGGTGGCTACGTCGCCGATTCCGGCGAGGCGTCGGCGATCCTCCAGGCGCAGAAAAAACCTTCCCACAGCTGACCGAGCCACATCGGGGAAGCGACTTCCAGAGCCAATTCGGCCACTTCTCCAACCGATCAATAAATTTAATACCTGAATCCCAATCAGGTTTGCTACCTTTCTCTCCATGGAGGTAGCCGTCGCAGAGAACAAGGTCCAGAAGGGCAAGGGTCGGGTCGGGACCCCGCAGAACCCCGAGACCTACGAGAACGTCCCCGGCCACATCATCCCGGTCATCGAGCGCGAGTTCGACGACTTCGACAACGAAGCCGAGCAGTTCCTCTCCGGCCAGCTGGAGGAGAACCAGTTCATCGGCTTCCGCCTCAAACAGGGCGTCTACGGGCAGCGCCAGCCCGACGTCCAGATGATCCGGATCAAGCTCCCGTTCGGCGGCGTCACCCCCGAGCAGATGGACACCTTCGCCAGCGTCGTCGAAAAGTACGCGCCGCTGAACAAGGGCCACATCACCACCCGCCAGAACATCCAGATCCACCACGTGCCGCTGCGCGACACCGAGCTGCTGCTGCGGGAGATCGCCGAAGCCGGCCTCTCCTCCCGCGAGGGCTGCGGCAACACCGTCCGCAACGTCACCGGCGACCCCTGGGCCGGCGTCCACCCCGACGAGATCTTCGACCCGACGGTCTACGGCACCGCCTACGTCCGCTACTTCGTCCGCCACCCGACGACGCAGCTGATGCCGCGCAAGATCAAGACCTCGTTCACCGGCTCCGACGAGGACCGGGCGATCAGCGGCATCCACGACATCGCCTTCATCTCCCGCGAAAGGGACGGCGTCAAGGGCTTCAAGGTCCTGGTCGGCGGTGGCACCTCGATCATGGCCCGCGTCGCCCCGACCCTCTACGAGTTCGTCGAGGCCGACAACGGCGACTACCTCAAGGTCGCCGAGGCCGTCTTCCGCATCTTCGACCGCCAGGACTGGCTGCGCGTCAACCGCGCCCGCGCCCGGATCAAGGTCCTGGTCGACAAGATCGGGATGGACGCCTTCCGCGAGCTGGTCGACGAGGAGCTCGAAGGCGACTGGGTCGCCGAGCGCGAATTCGGCCCCGAGCTGGTCGAGCGGATGAGCTTCGACTACGAAGAGGAGAACACCGCGCCCGAGCCGCCGCTCGCCCCGTCCTCGCCGAACGGCGACCGGACCGAGTTCGAGCGCTTCCTCCAGGGCAACGTCAAACCGCAGCGCCAGGAGGGCTTCTCCACGGTCGAGGTCAAGGTCACCCGCGGCGACCTCACCCCGGAGCAGTTCCGCGGCCTCGCCCAGATCATGCGCGAGTACTGCGGCGGCAATGCCCGTAGCACCGTGCAGCAGAACTTCGTCCTGCGCTGGGTCCGCGACGAGGCGGTCTACGACGTCTTCGAGCGACTCGGCGCCCTCGGCCTCGACGAGGCCGGCGCCCGCGAGATCACCGACGTCGTCAGCTGCCCCGGCACCGACAGCTGCAAACTCGGGATCACCGCCTCGATGGGCCTCAACCGGGCGATCAAGGAGCGGGTCGACTCGCTGCAGATCACGGACGAGCTGACCAAGCGCATCCACATCAAAATGAGCGGCTGCCCGAACGGCTGCAGCCAGCACCACATCGCCAACATCGGCTTCTACGGCGCCTCGCTGAAAGTCGGCGGCCGCCAGATGCCCGCCTACATCCCGCACATCGGCGGCAACTTCGAGGGCGGCGAAGTCGTCTTCGGCAAGCGGCTCAAATCGCGGCTGCCGGCCAAACGGGTTCCCGAGGCGGTCGAGCGCTGGGTGCGGATGTACGAGACCGAGCGCAACGAGGGCGAGGAGTTCAACGCCTTCGCCGAGCGCGTCGGCGCCGAGCCCTTCGAAGCGGTCGCCAAGGACCTGACCCTGCCGGCCGAGTTCAGCCTCGAGACGATGCAGGAGTTCATCGACTGGAACCGTTCGAGCCCCTACGAGGTCGTGCGCGGAGAGGGGGAGTGCGCGATCTGATCGCGCCTGCGCGATGAAGCCGCCTCCCGTCACCCTGTCCGGCACCGTTCCCACACCGGCCGACCTCGACCATGAGGAGATTGCCGCCAGGCTCGAGGACGCCACCGCCCAAGAGGCTTTGGCGTGGATGTTCGAGAACTTCGGCGAGCAGCACTACATCGCCTGCTCGTTCCAGAAAACGAGCTCGGTAACCGCCCACCTGGCGAGCACGATCAACCCCGAGGCGCGCTTCTTCTACCTCGACACCGAGGTCCTCTTCGAGGAGACCTACGAGACCCGCGAACGCCTCGCCGAGGCTCTGGGAATCGAGTTCGACCGTTTCCACAACCTGACGCTGGCCGAGCAGGAGGCCAAGTACGGCCCCGAGCTCTGGAACCGCGATCCGGACGCCTGCTGCGGCCTGCGCAAGGTCGAGCCGATGCGCCAAGCCCTCTCTTCCGTAGACTGCTGGGTCGCCGGTGTCCGCCGGGCAGACTCCAGCTCCCGAGCCAAGACCCCGAAGTTCGGCTGGGACAAGCGCTTCAACCTCTGGAAGCTGAACCCACTTGCGGACTGGACCGAGCGCGACGTTTGGAACTACATCCGTGAGCACCACCTCCCGTACAACCCGCTTCACGATCGCGGCTACCCGTCGATCGGTTGCACCCACTGCACCCAGCCGGTCGAACCGGGTGGGGATCTGCGCGCAGGTCGTTGGAACGGCCTCGCAAAGACCGAGTGCGGGATCAACTAGCGGCAACCGGCAAGCCGCCTGACCTTTAACCAGTTACCCCTTCCCCCAACCCGACAGGTGAGATGAGCGAGACGATGGCTGAGTTGTCCCTGACCCTTTCCGAGCGAGCAACCGCGGACTTCGAGATGATCGGAAACGGCGGCTTCGCGCCGCTGACCGGCTTCCAAGGCTCCGCCGACTGGGAGCGCGTCTGCAGCGAGATGCGGACCGCCAACGGCGATTACTGGCCGATCCCGATCACCCTCCCGACCGATCTCGAGTGCGAGGTCGGCGACGTGGTCGAGCTTTCCTCCGACGAAGGCAAGGTGCTCGGCCGGATCACCGTCGAGGAGATCTACGAGCGCGACCTCGAGCGCGAGGCCCGCGACGTCTACGGGACGACCGAGGACGCTCACCCGGGCGTCGCCGCGATCTACGAGGAGGGCAGCCGCACCATCGCCGGCCCGATCGAGGTCGACGCGCTGCCCGACCACGACGAGGCCTTCATGCGCCGCTACAAGACGCCGGCCGAGCACAAAGCCGACTTCGAGGCGCGCGGCTGGAAGAAGATCGTCGCCTTCCAGACCCGCAACCCGATCCACCGCGCCCACGAGTACCTGACCAAGGCCGCGCTGGAGACCTGCGACGGGCTCTTCATCCACCCGCTGATCGGCAAGACCAAGGCCGGCGACATCCCCGCCGAGGTGCGGATGCGCTGCTACGAGGTGCTGATGGAGAACTACTACCCGGAGGATCGCGTGGTCCTCGGGGTGAAGCCGGCGAAGATGCACTACGCCGGCCCGCGCGAGGCGGTCCTGCACGCGATCGTCCGCCGCAACTACGGCGCCACCCATTTCATCGTCGGCCGCGACCACGCGGGCGCCGGTGACTACTACGGCACCTACGACGCGCAGAAGATCTTCGACGAGATCGACGTCGAGGAGCTCGGGATCGAACCGCTGATGTTCGAGCACACCTTCTGGTGCAACGAGTGCGAGGGCCTGGCTTCGAACAAGACCTGCCCCCACGACCAGGACGCGCGCCTGTTCCTATCCGGGACCAAGGTCCGCGAAATGCTCGGCAACGGCGAAAGGCCGCCGCACGAGTTCTCGCGCGACGAGGTCGCCGACATTCTTATCGACGCTTACAAGGAGGACTGACGTAGATGGCTGCTGAGAAGGGCTTCACCCTCTGGTTCACCGGGCTCTCCGGAGCCGGCAAGACGACCATCTCCCACGAGTTGGAGAAAGAGCTGCGCGCTCGCGGCTCGAAGCTGGAGATCCTCGACGGCGACATCGTCCGCGAAAACCTCTCCAAGGGCCTCGGCTTCTCGAAGGAGGATCGCGACACCAACATCCGCCGGATCGCCTTCGTCGCCGACTTGCTCAGCCGCAACGGCGTGCCGGTGATCACCGCCGCGATCTCCCCCTACAAGGAGATCCGCGACGAAGCCCGCCAGCTGATGGGCGACCGCTTCGTCGAGGTCTACGTCGAGGCTTCGGTCGACACCTGCGCCGAGCGCGACGTCAAGGGTCTCTACGCGAAAGCCTTCGCCGGCGAGATCAAGGAATTCACCGGCGTCTCCGACCCCTACGAGGCACCGGAGAACCCGGAGTTCGTCTGCCACACCGAAAGCGAGTCCCCCGAGGAGTCGGCGCAGAAGCTGCTGGCCTACCTCGAGGAGCGCGGCTTCATTCCCGCCAAGGAGGCGGCTGCCGCCTAAGGCGGTACACAAGCGTTAGGGAGGGGTGGGTGACCCTCTCCAGACACCGCTCGCTTATGGCTCGCGGTTGAGTGTCTGGAGAGGGTCACCCACCCCCTCTTTTTGCTCCCGCGGGCGGGCGTTGACCCGCTACTAGGCTAGCTAGGCGGACTTCTGAATCGAAGTGACGGGTGCTGCCTGGGCGCACGCTGAGATCTGCATTCGATTACCCCGCTTAGCCCATCTTGCTGATGCTGACGGCAGGAATGGTCGCAACAGCCCTCTCGATTTTCATCTCTGGCTTCACCTCCCTGAATCATTTTGCCAGGCGTTTTAGGAGCTTTTGCTCTTCTTCGAGAAGCTGCTTCAGGCGTTTCTGGAACTCCTCGTCGGCGCGACGTTCGGCGATGTGCTTCTCGATCGCCTGGCGCACTGCCTCTGAGATAGGTATGCCGTCGGCGCGAGCGACGGCGGCGAGTTCTGCCGCCATGGGTTCGGGGAGTCGGAGGCTCGTCGCTTTGCTGGCCATCGTGCGAGGAGGAGCTTAACGCATATATACCTCAACCGTCGAGCCGCCGCATCAAGGAAAAAGAAACTTTTTAGCTTGCGGCATTAAAGCTGTAATATGTATGCAAGATGCCGGATCGAGTGACGCTGATAGGCGATCTGCTTCTTGTCGCGGGAGCGCAGTTGGAGATGCCTGCCGAGGAGCTGCTGCACGCGACTTCCCTCGATTCCGATCCCGCATTCGGGACCCTGCTCACCGGCCTCGAAGAGGCGGATCCTCCACCGACGATCATCGAACTAGCCGCCATCTGCGGAGCCTGGGTCGTCCGCAACAAGCCCTTCCCACGTGACAACAGCAAAATCGGCTACCGCTTCGTGTGCTTGCTGCTGGACGGCGCCGGGGAACCGTGGAGGACGTCGCAGGAGGATGCGTTCGTGGTGCCGCCGATAATCAAAGCTCTGGAAGACGGCGTGATCAGCGAATCGGAGTTCGTCGACTGGGTGCGCCTGCGTGTGGCTACGGCCTAGGCGGCACCTGGGGCTCGCCGAGCCCGTAGGTGTCGTAGGCGCCGAACTTGGCGAAGGTCTTGTGGGTGGGGCCGTGGTAGTCGGAGCTGGCGGTGGGGACGAGGTCTAGCTCGGAGCAGAGCTGGAGGAGGTGTTCGGTCTGCTCCTTGGTGTGGCTCGGGTAGTAGGTCTCGACTCCGTCGGGCTTCAGGGAGCGGATCAGGTCCTCGACCTGGGCGGGGTCCTTGACGTCCCAGTAGGGGTGGGCGACGACGGCTACGCCGCCCGCCTCGCGGATCAGCTCGACCGCCTCCTCGGCGGTCGGCCAGCGGCGCGGGACGAAGGCCTTGGCCCCCGGCACCAGGTACTCCTCGAAGAAGGGGCCGAGGTCGCCGGTCGCGCCGGCGGCGCGGGCGATGTGGGGGCGGCCGATCGAGTCGGCGGCGCCCGACTCGCGGATCGCGTCCTCGAGGGTCAGGTCGAAGCCCTCGCGCCGCAGGTTCTCGACGATCTCCCCGGCCCGGTCCCGTCGCTCCTGCTGAGCCCGATCGCACGCCGGCCCCATCTTCTCCAGGTCGATCCAGTAGCCGCAGACGTGCAGGTCTTCGGCATAGCGATGGACGCAGGACATCTCGATAGCCGGCACCAGCTCGATCCCCACCCGCTGCGCGGCTTCCAGCGCCTCCGGCACCCCGGCGATCGCATCGTGGTCCGTCAGCGCCAGCGTGGTGACGCCGGCCTCGGCAGCTTTCTCTACGACCTCAGCAGCGGGCAGCTGCCCGTCCGAGACCGTCGAATGGCTCTGCAGCTCGATCAGCATTGACGGGGCACCCTAGCTGGACAAATAAATAGACTGCGCCGCCGTGTTCCAGAAGGTTCTCATAGCCAACCGCGGCGAGATCGCGATCCGGGTCGCCCGCACCCTGAAGGAGATGGGCATCGTCTCGGTCGCCGTCTACTCGGAGATCGACCGCGACGCCCCCCACGTGCGCGAGGCCGACGAGGCCTTCCTGATCGGCCCGGCGGTCCCCGCCGAGAGCTACCTGAACATCGAGAAGATCATCGAGACCGCCAAGGAGGCCGGCGCCGAAGGCATCCATCCCGGCTACGGCTTCCTCGCCGAGAACGCCGACATGGCTCGGGCCTGCGCCGATGCCGGCATCACCTGGATCGGCCCGCCGCCGGAGGCGATCGAAGCGATGGGCTCGAAGACGCGGGCGCGCGAGATCATGGAGAAAGCGGGCGTTCCGATCGTTCCCGGCTCGACCGAGGTCGCCGCCGACGTGGAGGACGCCAAGCGCCAGGCCGACGAAGCCGGGTACCCGGTCGCCTGCAAGGCCGCGGGCGGCGGCGGCGGCAAGGGCTTCCGCGTCGCGATGACGCCCGATGACCTCGAGGAGGCCTACGAGGGCTCCTCGCGGGAAGGCGAGAAGTTCTTCTCCGACCCACGCGTCTACGTCGAGCGCTACCTCGAGGACCCGCGCCACGTCGAGGTCCAGGTGCTGGCCGACTCGCACGGCAACGTGATCCACCTCGGCGAGCGCGACTGCTCGCTGCAGCGCCGCCACCAGAAGGTGGTCGAGGAGGCCCCGGGCCCGCACGTCGACGAGGAGATGCGCGAGCGGATCGGCAAAATCGCCACCGACGCGGCAGAGGCGGTCGGCTACCGCGGCGCCGGCACGATCGAGGGAATGCAGGTCGGCGACGAGTACTTCTTCCTCGAGATGAACACCCGCGTCCAGGTCGAGCACTGCGTGACCGAGATGGTCACCGGCGTCGACATCGTCCGCGAGCAGATCCTGGTCGCCGCCGGCGAGCCGCTCTCGATCGCCCAGGAGGACGTGAAGCTGAACGGCTGGTCGATCGAGTGCCGGATCAACGCCGAGGCCGCGCACAAGAACTTCGCCCCCGCACCGGGGCCGATCGGCGACTCCTACCGCGAGCCCTCCGGCCCCGGCGTCCGCGTCGACTCCGGCGTCGAGGGTGGCTCCGAGGTGACGCCGATGTACGACCCGATGGTGGCCAAGCTGATCGTCTGGGACGTCGACCGCGAGCACGCGACGCGGCGGATGCTCCGCGCGCTGGACGAATACGACTCCGGCGGCCTGACGACCCTGATCCCCTTCCACAAGGCGATCCTCGCCACCGAGCAGTGGGCTAAAGGGGAGACCTGCCGCGACCTGATGGAAGACAAGGAGTGGTTGAAGACCACCGCTCCGGCCGACCAGAGCCCGCCTGAACCGAGCGAGGACGGCGGTGAAGTCGTCACCCGCGACTACAAGGTCGAGGTCTCCGGCAAGCTCTTCGACGTCAAGGTGATCGGCGAGGCCCCCGCCGGAGGAGGCGTTGCCGCTGGGTCCGGGGCCGGTGGCGGGAAGAAACCGCCGAAGCGCGAGCGCAAAGGCGGCGGCGGCCCCAGCGCCTCCAGCGAGGCCCTGCCCTCGCCGCTCCAGGGCACCGTCCTCAAAGTCGCCGTCGAGCAGGGCGCCGAGGTCTCAGAGGGCGACCTGATCTGCGTGATCGAGGCGATGAAGATGGAGAACGAGATCACCGCCCACCGCTCCGGCAAAGTCGAAGAACTTCCCATCTCAGAAGGCGCCGCCGTCGGCAGCGGCGACACCCTCGCCGTCATCAAGTAACTAGCGCCGCTGCTCCCGTTTCGGGTGCCGTTTCTGTTCGCGTTCCTTTTCTTTGCGCCGTTCTTCTTCGCGCCGCTGCTTGTCGACCTTGCGCTGCTGCTCCCGGGTGAGCGGGAATTTGGGGGCGACTTCCTGGCAGCCGCGGCCTTTGCAGTCGACCAGGCGGACCAGCTGGGCGTGGAGGAAGGCGCGAATCGGTGAGAGGTTGCGGACGCGGATCAGGTTGTTGAGCTCGTGGGGGTCCTTGTTGATGTCGTAGAGCTCTTTCTCCCGGCTCGGCCACTCGATGTACTTGTAGGGGCCGAGGCGGATCCCGACGTAGTCCTTCGGGGGGGCGACGATCGAGGCGCTGGCGCCGTTGCGCTTGGCGGTTGACGGGCGCGCGGCGGGGCCGGGTTCGGGTTCGACCGGAGCCGCGCCCGGCTGGCCGTTGGCTTCGACGTCGTTGGTCTCGACGAAGGACTCGAAGAGGAGCGGCCGGCGCGTGCGCAGGGCGGGGTCGCGCATGAACGGCACCAGCGAGCGGCCGTCGATGCTTTTGTCCGGGCTGGCGCCGGCCAGCTCGAGGATCGTCGGCGCGATGTCGACCTGGGAGACCAGCTCGCCGGTGGCGGTGCCGGGTGCGATCCCCGGCCCCCGCATCAGCAGCGGCAGGTGGGTCGCCGGCTCGTAGGCGATGAACTTGCCGCCGGTGAGTCGGTGCTCGCCGAAGAAGAAGCCGTTGTCGGAGGTGAAGATGATGTAGGTGTTGCGCAGCCGGCCAAGGCTGCCGAGCGTGTCGTGGATCAGTTTCACGCCTTCGTCGACCGAGCGCAGCGACTCCAGCGCCTTCTGGTAGTAGACGCGGTAGGTGCGGATCTCCTGGAAGGAGAGGAAGGGCGCTTCGCGGATGAAGCGGGGCTTGTCGTTGACGTTGCCCTCGTTGAACCCTTCCGAGCGGCCGTGCGGGTACGGCGCCCCCGCGAAGAGGTTGTAGTGGCGGGTGGCGGGCTCGGGGCCGGCCGGGCGGCGGAAGTCGCCGTGCGGGGAGGTGTAGTCGACCTGCAGGTAGAAGGGCTGTTCGGGGGAGGTCCCCGAGATCTCTTCCCAGGCGATGCGGTTGAAGATGTCGGTCTGGTAGAGGCAGGGTTTGCCGTTCAACGGCGCCGCGGGGCAACCGAAGTCGTCGCGTTCGCCGTATTCGCGGGTGTCCCAGCTGCCGGGATCGCCGATCGGATCGCTCAGCACGCCGTTGTTGTTCAGCGTGTAGCCGTAGAAGTAGTGGTGGGTATCGGCGCGGAGGACGCTGTGCCAGGCGCTCCAGCCCGGCGGCACGTCTTTGCCTTCGTCGAAGGGTTCGTCGCCGTAGCCGTTGAGGAACTTGCCGATGTGGACCGTCCGGTAACCCGCCTGCTGCAGCCAGGGGGCGAGGTTGTGGCTGTAGGCCTGCCGCGCCTTGAAGCCGGTGAAGCCGCCGTTGGGCGGCACGTTGCCCTTGACGTTGTGGTTGTGCGCGTAGCGGCCGGTCAGCAGGCTGACCCGGGCCGGGCAGCAGAGGGGGTAGGGGACGTAGTAGCGGTTGAAGGTGATCCCTTTGCCGGCGATCAGCGAGAGCGTGTAGGGCATCGCCTGGATCGGGATGCCGCCGGGGCTGAAGGTCGCGTAGAGCTGGTCGATGGTCGCGTCGTCGACCTGGATGACGACGAAGCTGGGCTTCGGTTTCGCCGCCTGCTGGGCCGCGCCGGTGCTCGGAAGCGTGGCGAAGACCAGGCTCGCCAGCAGGGCGAGAAGGCCGGCGGCGATGGCCAGGCGGGCAGGGATCCGTGAAGAGTTAGAGCGGGGAGCGAACATGTGCATCGAGGTGAGGTCGGGGGCGGCTACCCCCGAAACCGGCGCCTCACGCCTGAGTTGCGGCTTGAAAGCTAAAAGACGCTTAGGACGCGCCGAGCTTTTTCACGGCTTCGCGAAAGTTTTTCACCGTCGCGCTGGGGGCTTTGCGCCCTTCCAGTTTCTCGCCGTGGCGGTTGACCCAGATCACCGGCACGTTCATTTTCAGCACCGGCGCGATGTCGGTTGCGTAGTCCGAGCCGATGTGGAGCCAGCCTTTCTTGCCGCCGATCCGCCGCGCGCACTCTTTGAAGTGGGTGGGGTCGGGCTTGTAGCTGCGCACCTGCTGGGCGGTGACGACGAGGTCGAGTTCGGTCCGCAGGTGGCGGCGCGAGATCCCCAGCAGTTTGTCGTCGATGTTGGAGACGATCCCGATCTCGTACTTCTTGGCGAGCCGGTCCATTGCCGCGTTGGACTCCCGGAACGGCAGCCAGTAGGCGACGCTGTTGGGCAGGAACTGGGCCCGCGAGGGCTCGACCTCCCAGCCGATCTCGCCGGCGACTTTGACGATCGTGCGGCGCAGCACCTCGGCGTAGAGCTCGTAGGAGCCGGCCATGATTTCCGCCTGCACCTCCATGAACCGCGCCAGGAACGGCTCCTCTTCGAAGCTGAAGCCGTCTTTGGTCGCCTCTTTCTTGCAGGCCTCGACGATGCCTTTCTCCCAATCGATCAGGGTGCCGTAGCAATCGGTGGTCACCCATTTGATGTTTTTGAGGCTGGGAAGAGGCATAAGAGGGGACTCGCGCCGGCTGCGGCGAGCCGCGGCATTATGCCATTCGGTAGTCTGCGCCGCCGCGCCCCCGGGCGTTGGCTCTTTCTATGGACCTCCTCGAGTACCAGGGCAAGCAGCTGTTCGCCAAGCACGGCATCGCCGTGCCGAGCGGCGAGGTCGCCGACACCGTCGACGACGCGGTCGCTGCGGCGGAGCGGATCGGCTACCCCTGCGCGATCAAGGCCCAGGTCCTGATCGGCGGCCGCGGCAAGGCCGGCGGGATCAAGATCGCCCAGAACGCCGAGGAGGCGCGCGAGCACGCCGACGCGATCCTCGGCATGGACATCGTCGGCCCCCACGGCGAGGGCCCGTTCCGCGTCGACCAGGTCTGGATCGAGGGCGGCTCGGACATCGCCGAGGAGTACTACGCCTCGGTCATCCTCGACCGCGGCGAGAAGAAGCTGCTGGCGATGGTCTCGGCCAAAGGCGGGATGGACATCGAGGCGGTCGCCGCCGAGGACCCCGACGCGCTGGTCAAACGCCACATCGACCCGAGCGGGTTCGACGCCGGCGCCGCGCGCTCGATCGTCGCCGACGCCGGCCTCGCCGAGGATGCGCTCGACGAGGCCGCCGAGGTGCTTGTGAAGCTGGCCGAGGTGGCGCGCGAGGAGGACGCGACCCTGATCGAGGTCAACCCGCTGATCGTCACCGCCGGCCGCGAGGTCGTCGCGCTCGACTCGAAGGTGACGATCGACGGCAACGCCCTCTTCCGCCACCAGGAGCTGGCCGAGATCGCCGACACCGTCGACGACCCGCAGGAGCAGATGGCGAAGGAAAAGGGGCTCACCTACGTCAAACTGGACGGCAACGTCGGCATCCTCGCCAACGGCGCCGGCCTCTGCATGTCGACGCTCGACGTCGTCGCCCAGGCGGGCGGGGCTCCGGCGAACTTCCTCGACGCCGGCGGCGGCTCCAAAGCCGAGGCGATCGTCAACGCGCTGGAAGTGATCAAGTCCGACGAGAAGGTCACCGCGATCCTCTTCAACATCTTCGGCGGCATCACCCGCTGCGACGAGATCGCCAACGGGATCGTCACCGCCTCACAGCAGATCGGGCTCGAACTGCCGCTGGTCGTGCGCCTCGACGGCACCAACTCCGAGGAGGGGCTGGAGATCCTCGCCGGGGCGGACCTGCCCAACCTGCACCAGGAGAAGACGATGCTCGATGCGGCCCGCCGCGTGGTCGAGCTCGCCGGGAGCCCCTCATGAGCATCATCGTCAACGAGAGCACGAAGCTGGTCGTCTCCGGCCTGACCGGCCGCGAGGGCTCCTTCCACGGATTGCGCAATCGGGCCTACGGGACCTATTTGGCGGCTGGCGTGACGCCGGGCAAGGGCGGCCAGGACGTCGAGGGCGTGCCGATCTTCGACTCGATCAAGGAGGCCGTCGACGAGGCCGGCGCCAACACCTCGATGATCTTCGTCCCGGCGCGCTTCGCCGCGGCGGCGATCGACGAGGCGATCGATTCAGGCGTGGAGACGGTGATCGCGATCACCGAGGGGATCCCCGTCCTCGACATGCTGAGCACGTACTGGAAGGCGAAGGAGGCGGGGGTGCGGCTGATCGGGCCGAACTGCCCCGGCGTGCTCTCGCCCGGCAAGGCCAACGTCGGGATCATCCCGGCCCAGTTCTTCGACCCGGGCCCGATCGGCGTCGTCTCCAAGAGCGGCACCCTGACCTACCAGATCGGCAACGAGCTGAAGCAGGCCGGCACCGGCAACTCCTCGATCGTCGGCATCGGCGGCGACCCGATCGTCGGCTCCGACTTCATCGACATCCTCAAGCTCTACGAGGCCGACCCCGACACCGAGCTGATCGTGATGGTGGGGGAGATCGGCGGCGACGCCGAGGAGCGGGCAGCCGAGTTCATCGCCGCCGAGGTCTCCAAGCCGGTGGTCGCCTACATCGCCGGCTTCACCGCGCCCCCCGGCAAGCAGATGGGCCACGCCGGCGCGATCATCTCCGGCTCCTCGGGCACCGCCCAGGCGAAGAAAGACGCGCTCGAAGCGAAGGGCGTGCGGGTCGGCGAAAGCCCGACCGAGACGGCCGCGATCGCGGCCGAAATGCTGCGCGGCTGATCGCTCCGCCCAGTTCCTCAGGCATTGACAAGTACCTAAAGGAATGGTTGGTTACTCCTAACCACTGAGCGTTGGGAGGCGCAATGGCAAACGGCGATCAGCAGCGGCCCGCGGGCAGCGACACGGCTCCGCAGAAGAAGTACCTGAAGAAGGGCTATCAGGCAGTCGGAGCAGCTGTCGTTGCCGCCTTCCTTCTGGAGGAGTTCGTCGACGTGACGATCGGGATCAGTGAAGGCTTTGCGCCCTTTGCCGTGATCTACATCGTTGCGCAGGCGGTCGAGCGACTGATCCAGCCCTTTACGACCTTCACCGTCAAAGCGCAGGACAAGAGCCAGGCGGTGTCTGAGCTGGCCAAGACCAGGGGAGCTCGCACGCTGGCGCTGCGAGCGGCAAACCTGGACCTTCTCGACGAGAAGACCGACGAAGCCGTCGAGAAAGAGAAAGAGCTGGCACAGATCAATGCCGATCGAGCGATGACGTACTGGGCGGCCGCCACCGCGATCGCTCTCCTGATCTGCGGCTTGCTGGGGTTGGGACTGATCGGGAGTGTTGCCACGCTCAGTGGCCCTTGGTGGGTCGACAACCTCGACGTCGTTATCACCGGGATCGCGATCGGGGCGGGTACCAAGCCGCTTCATGACCTGATCAGCTTCATTCAGAACAAGAAGCAGAAAACCGAGACCGCCGCCGGAGGTGCCGGCGCTTAGCCAGGGAAGGATCAACTGACGAGGAGGCGTTGCTAGGGTCGGAGGCCCGATGGCCCCCGACACCATTTCCTTCGCGCGCGGTGCCCCGAGCGCCGACATCCTTCCCCACGAGCAGGTGCGGGAGGCGGCGGCGCGGGCGCTTGCCTCGGACTGGGAAACGGCGCTCTCCTACGGCATCGGGATCGGCCATCCCGGGCTCTGTCAGTGGGTGGCGGAGCGGCACGGGGACCTCGACCCCTCGCAGGTGATGATCACCAACGGCTCGCTCGAGGCGGGGGCGATGCTCTTCGGGCACCTGCTTCAGCCCGGCGACCGGGTCATCGTCGAGCAGCCGACCTATGACCGCACCCTCCTCCTCCTGCACCAGCTCGGCGTCGAGCTGGTGCCGATTCCGCTGGAGGCGGACGGGCTCGACATCGGGGCGCTGGAAACGGCCGTCTACCGAGAGCCGGTCAAGCTCGCCCACGTCATCGCCAACGCCCACAACCCGGCCGGCTGCACGCTCTCGGAGGAGAAGCGCCGGCGCCTGGTCGAGCTAGCCGCCGAGCACGACTTCTGGATCTTCGAGGACGACCCCTACCGCGAGCTGCCCTTCGAAGGCGAGCCGCTGGCGACGATGCTCTCGATGGACGAGGGCGGCAAGGTCGTCCACGCCTCCTCCTTCTCGAAGACGGTCAGCCCTGGCGTCCGCGTCGGCTATCTGGCCGGGCCCGCCGAGGAGATCAAGAAGCTGGCGAAGAAAGCCAACGAGACCTACATCTCGCCGAACATGCTGGCCGAGTCGATCGTGCTGGAGCTCTGCCGCAGCGGCGAGCTCGACCGCAACATCGAGTTCGTCAAGGGCGAGTTGAAGGCGCGCTGCGACGCGCTCGTCGCGGCGTTGCGGGAGCAGATCCCCGAGGCCGAGTTCGTCGTCCCCGACGGCGGTTACTTCCTCTGGCTCGACCTCGCCGAGGGCACCGACGCCGTCGCCCTGCTGGCCGAGGCCAAGGACGAGGGCGTCTCCTTCGTCGCCGGCCCCGACTTCATGATTGCGGGCGGCGGGAACAGCCTCCGCCTCTCCTTCGCCCCGGTGCCGGCCGACCGCGCCGCCGAGGGCGTCTCGCGGATCGCTGCGGCGCTCGCGCGGATCCGCTCCTAGGGCCGCCCGCATACAGACGGCCCTAGGTCGGATGCCTGCGGGCTCAGCCGATCCCGTATGTACCGGAATTGGTCCCTTCGACTTTCCAGGAGCCGAAGGCTTTGTAGTTGGTGGTCGAGCCGCTGAATTCCATTTCGGCGATTTTCGAGGGGGTGTTCAGGGTCACTGTCGGGCTGATCGTTTTGTCGAGTTCCGCCAAGGCGCAGCCGGCGCTGAAGGTGCGCCTGACTCGCATGTTTGTGATCGTCAGGTCACTGGCGTTGACGTGAACGGTCCAGGGCAGGCCTTTGGCTTCTTTCACGGACACCGTGCAGCCGGACAATTTCCCGAAGGCGCCAGAGCAGCTTTTGATTTCGTAGGCGGTGATTTTCGCCGTGCTGCCGCCTTCGGTCGTCATCGTGGCTTTGACTTCGCAGGACATGCCGCTTTTTTCGCCGCTGATTTCGGTTTCGAAGACTTCGCCTCCCGGCAGGCTCAGCGAAACGAATTTCGCCAGGTTGACGCCGTTGTGTTTCCAGACCGCGGCCGAGGCCAGGGCCGGAAGCGCGAGCGCGAAGCAGGCGGCGACGGCAAACACGATCGCCAGCCGTTGCTGGTTCTTCATCTCTCTCCCTTTCTGAGTGACCGCCCGAGGCGGCCTATGACTGGAAGAGAGTGACTATATTCAAGGCTTCCTGAGCTTGAAGACGACCGGGACCCGGAGTTTCTGTTGGCCGCCGCTCAGCGGCCGCCAGGTGAGGGTGATGCCGACCCGCAATTTGTGCCGGCGCTCGAGGATCGCGCGGCCCTTGCCGCTCGGCCGCAGCCGAAGGACCACCTTGCCCGCCCGGGCCGTTTTCAGCGAGGCGGAGCGGGCTTTGCCGCTGCGGCTCTTGGCGACCAGCCGGCCTGCTTCGGGCACTCGAACCGGGAGCAGGACCGTCCCCTTCTTCAGGTTCGCCTTCGGCTTGCCGGGACGGATGCGCCGGCGCGAGGAGGTGAAGGTTCCATCGGGCGCCGACAGCTCCACCGCGTCGACGCCGGCGTTGAGGACTTCGTCGGTGGCGGCGACAGCGATCCGCAGCCGGACCGTCTGCCCGGCGAACGGCGACAGGTCGCCGATCAAGCGGGTCGCGCCCAGCTTCCGCGCGCCCCCGGCCCTGGTGCGGAAGAGGTTGAGGAGGACGTCTCCGGGGGTGAGCGAGTCGAGGGCGGCCTCCGGCTTGATCACGTCGATCCGGAACTGCTGGTTGGACTGGGGACCGAGCGTTTCTTCACTCACTGAGAGGGTTTCGGGAGAGGGGACGGCCAGCGCGGCGTAGGAGTCGTAGTAGGCGAGCAGGCCGAGCTTGTATTTGGAGCCCGGCTCGAGCCGGATGTCCTGAAAGAGCAGCAGGGAATCGGGATTGGCCTGGTCGGCGATCGCCGCGTAGCGGCCCTGGGGCGGGGGCTGGACCGAGACCGCGCCGCGTTCGTGCGGGATCGGCGGCTGCGTGCCCTCGTAGGCGTACCACTTCCCCGAGCTGGTCGAGCGCCGCGTCTCCCAGCCGGAGAAATCCCCCGACTCGAAGCCGCCGTTGACGATCGTCGCTGCAGGAGCGGCCGCGGGGGCAAGCGCCGACAGGGCGAGAAATACCACCAGGATCCACCTAGTCAAGGACCTCGAACCTCCTCTTCACCGGGGTGCGGTCGACGTTGCCCGCCGCATCGATCGCGCGGACGCGGAAGACGTGCTTGCCGGGGCGCAGGTTCCGATATCGCTTCGGCGATTTGCAGACGCGGAACCTGCCGCCGTCGAGGCGGCACTGGAAGCGGGATCCGGCCTCGTTGGCGGTGAAGGCGAAGCGGGCGACGCCGCCCTCGGGCACCTTCCTCGGCTGGCGGAGGATCCTGGTCCGCGGTGGTTTGCGGTCGACCGGGCCGCCGGCGACCGGCGGCTGCTGCCCCTCGTTCGGCGGCGGCACCGCCGCGATCTCCAGCTCCGAGGTTCCGCTCGTCAAGGTCTGCGACGCGGCGATCGCCGTCCCGATCGGCAGCGGCGCCGGGAAGGCAAGGCTCCAGTTCCCGTCCTCGTCCGCGGTCGCCTGACCGAGGAAGGAGGCGATCTCGCCAGGGGCCGGGGTCGACTTGCGGAAGACCCTGACCGTCGCGCCGGGTTCGGCGAATCCAGCGGCGCCCGTCCCGGAGATCGCCGCGATCGCGGGCGGCAGGATGCCACCGTTGGGGGCACCGGGTTCCGGGTCTTCGAGGTCGGGCGGGGAGGCGATCAGGTCGATGAAGAGCCCGCCGTTTCCGGAGCCCCGGTTGCGGCCGACTTCGTTCAGGCTCAATCTGGGGTTTTCGATCTCGATCGCCGCGCCGGCGCTGCCGTCGATCGTGTTTTCCGCCGCCGCGGTGTTGCCGCCGACGACGTTGCCGCTGACCCCGAAGAGGCCGGCGCCCTCGATGCGGATGCCGGTTTTCTGGCCGCCGTCGATCGCGTTGCCGGCGATCGTGTTGAAGGGGCCCTTGACGAGGATCCCGGTGCCGGCCGCTTCGACCCGGTTGGACTCGATCAGGTGTTCGAATCCTCCCGCCTGCACTTCGATGCCGGTGTCGGCGCCCTCGACCAGGTTGCCCGAGGTGTGACCGCCGAGCCCGTTCAGCGCGATCCCGACCCCGCCGCCGAGGCCGATCTCGTTCTCGAGCGCCTGCGCTTCTTCGGCGGGGAGGAGGAGGCCTTCGGAGTTGAGCAGCAGGCCGTCCTGCGGGACGGCGGCCGTTCCCGTTGGGTTGGCACGCGATCCGATCAGGTTGCCGCGGACCACGAGGTAGGGAGCGCCCCCGGCCGTGACGGCCGCGGTGCCGCCGGCGATCCTGTTTTCGTCCCCGGACCTGGGGCCGCCGATCGTGGTGCGGGGTGCCGGACCGACGAGGACGCCCGCGCCGCCGTTGGGGATGCTCCCGGCTCCGGTCGGGCTGAGGCCGATGTGGTTGCCGGCGATCGTGGTCCCGAGCGCCGGCCCTGAGCCGCCGAGGCCGGTGAGGTCGATCCCGCTCAGGTCCGAGCCGGAGATCAGGTTGCAGCCGCCGTCACAGGCCGCGGTCGCGACGGCCGTCGGGCTGACCCGGGTGCCGATGACGTTGTCCATCGCCGGGGAGCCCGCACTCGAGCTGATCGCCAGGTTCACTTCGTTGGCGGCCTGGGCGCCGGTGGGGGCGACCCCGAAGGAGTTGCCGAGGACCCTGGCGTTGCTCGAGCCAAGAATCTCGAGGCCGGTGCCGCCGCTGTTGGCAACGAGGTTGCCGGTTCCTGGTCCTTCGCCCCCGATCCGGCTCAAATCGGAGCCGGGGCCAAGCAGGATGCCGGTCCCGTTGCCAGCTGCGGCGCCGTCGAGCCCGACGCCGAACCAGTTGCCCCGGGCCCTCAGGCGCGGAGCTTCTTCGGCGGCGATCCCCATCTCGCCGTTGGTGAGGGCGAGCGTTTCGACTTCGACTTCGGCTGCGCCTTCGACGCTGAGGACCGGGGCGCTGCCGACGCCGTCGATCTCGGTGCACGGTCCCGGCGCACCCGCTTCCGTTTCGCATTCGCGGCCGTAGAGGCCGAGCGGAGCGGTGATCGCCGGCAGCGCCGAGGCGGGCTGGATGACGCTGTCGCTGTCCCCTTCGAAGATCCCTTCTTCGAAGGAGATCGCGTCGAATCCTTCGGTGGTGGAGTTTGCCTCTTCGATCGCGGCCCGCAGGGTGCATTTCCCGGCTGCGGTTTCGCAGAATTCGTTGCCTACGGAGGCGTCGACTTCGTCGGCGGTGCTGTTGACCGTGAACGTTTCTGCGCTGGCGAAGGTGGGCGCTGCTAGAGCGCAGATGAGCACGGCCCCCACGGCTGCGAGCAGGCGGCGGCCGAGCAGTCTCCCTGCCCGATTGACTGGCACGTGGCGACTTTAATCGCCCTGTGCTGAATAGGCAACCTTCTTCATATATTCGGTGGGGACTGGCTACTTGAGGCCGGACTTTTGCCTCAAGCCGGCGTTTCCAGCGCCACGGCGACGACCAGGGCGGCGGTTGCGGAGAGCTCTATCGCCGCGCCGAGCACGTCGCCGGTGACCCCGCCGAGACGGCGACGGGAAAGCGAGCCGACAAGCGCGGTGGCGACCGCGACCGCGGCGAAGAGGACCAGCGTGGGGAGCCCGGCCGCCACTCCGGCGACGAGGAGGGCGAGGGCGGTTCCCACCGCCGCCGATGCCGCGCCGATCCGGCCAGCCAGCAGCCGGCCGCTGCCGGCGCCGGGGCGCGCGTAGGGGAGCAGCCAGCCGAGCGGCAGCGGCGCCGCTCGCGAAAGCGCCAGGGCGGCGACCACGGCGCCGAGTGCGCCCGCCTCGCCGAGGTGGCCGAGCGCCACGGCTTTGACTGCGAGGTCGAGGAAGAGCGCGGCGGCGCCGTAGGAGCCGAGCGTGTGGTCGCGCATGATCGCCAGCGACCGCTTGCGGTCGCGGCCACCGAGGCCGTCGGCGCCGTCGGCGAGCCCGTCGGCGTGGATCGCCCCGGTCAGGACCAGCTCCAGGGCGACCGCGAGCAGGCCGGCGATCAGCGGCGGCAGGACCCCGGACAGCCCGATCGCGACGCCGCCGACCACCGCGCCGAGGCCGGCGCCGACGAGCGGGAAGAGGGAAACGGCCCGGGCCAGAGCTTCGCCGTCGGCGCCCGCCCCCCGGCGCAGCGGCAGCCGGGTGAGAAAGGCGCCGGCGACGGCGAGCGAGCCCGGCTCAGGCCTCGGCATCGCTGACCCCTGCCTCCGCGAAGGTCGCCATCTCGGCGAGGACAGCGGTCGCCGCCGCGACCAGCGGCAGGGCCAGCGCGGCGCCGCTGCCCTCGCCGAGCCGCAGGCCGAGGTCGAGCAGCGGCTCCTGGTGGAGGTAGTCGAGCAGCAGCCGGTGGCCGGGCTCGGGGGAGAGGTGCGAGGCGACGAGGAAGTCTCCGCAGCGCTCCTCGACGCAGACCGCGGCCATCGCCGCCGCCGCGGTGATGAAGCCGTCGAGCAGGACCGGGGTGCGGTTGGCGGCGCAGCCGAGCACCAGCCCGGCCAGGGCGGCGATCTCGAGCCCGCCGACCGCGGCCACGGCGCCGAGCGGGTCGTACGGCGAGACCACGTTGGCTTCGAGCATCCGCCATACGGTCGCCCGCTTGCGGGCGAGGCCGGCGTCGTCGACCCCGGTTCCCCGCCCGCAGACCGCGGCGGGGTCGACGCGCAGGAGGGCGGCGGTGAGTGCGCTGGCCGCGGTCGTGTTGCCGATCCCCATCTCGCCCAGCGCGACGATCCCGACTCCCTCTTCGGCGAGCTCGTCCGCCAGCTCGATCCCTGTCGACACCGCCTGGCGCATATCCGCCTCGCTCATCGCCGGGCCCTCGGCCGCGTTGGCGGTGCCGGCGCGCACCCGCCGCGAGAGGATCGCGGCGTCGGGCACCTCTTGCCGTACGCCGAGGTCGACGACGACGAGGCGGGCCCGCGCCTGCCGGGCGAGGACGCAGACGGCGGCACCGCCGGCGGCGAAGTTGCGCAGCATCTGCCCGGTCACCTCCGGTGGGTAGGCGCTGACGCCCTCGGCGGCGACGCCGTGGTCGGCGGCGCAGACGACGATGGCCGGGTCCAGCGTCCCTAGGTCGGGAGTGCCCCGGATCCCGGCGAGGCGGCAGGCCAGCTCCTCGAGCCGGCCGAGGCTGCCGCGCGGCTTCGTCTTCGCGTCGAGCGCGCGCTGCGCCGCCGCGGCGGCGTCGGCGGCGAACTCCGGGATGCGGGGGATCATCGCGCCGCTCCCAGCTCCAGGGTGCGGCCGGCGACCACCAGCAGCGCCTCGTCGGCTGCGGCCGCCCAGGCGGCGTTGACGCGGCCGAGCGCGTCGCGGTAGCGGCGCCCGAGCTCAAACTCGGGGACGACGCCCATTCCGACCTCGTTGCTGACGGCGATCGTCGCGCCCGGCCGGCTGCCGGCGGCCTCGGCCGCCCGCCGCGAGCGCCCCACGACCTCCTCCTCGCCGAGATCCTGCTGGACCAGGTTCGCGACCCAGAGCGAGAGGCAGTCGACGATCGCGCACCCCTCCGCCGGGACCGCCGCCAGCGCCCGCTCCAGGTCCAGCGGCTCCTCCACCGTCACCCAGGCGGGGTCGCGTTCGACCCGGTGTCGGGACACTCGCTCCTCCATCTCGGCGTCGAGCGCCTCGGCGGTGGCGAGGAAGACGACGGGGACCGCGAGCGCTCGCGCCCGCGCCACCGCCAGCGAGGACTTGCCGCTGCGGGCGCCGCCGAGGAGCAGGGTCAGCGGCATCAGAAGTCGATCCCCCGCTTGGCGCGGACGCCCTTGTCGTAGGCGTGGCGGACCTTGGTCATCTCGGTGACCGTGTCGGCGACCTCGATCAGCTCCGGCGGGGCGTCGCGCCCGGTGGCGATCACGTTGACCCGTTCGGGACGCTCGCGCAGCACCTGCGCGACCTCCTCGGCCGGGATCCAGCCCCAGTTGATCGGGTAGGTGATCTCGTCCAGCACCACCAGCTGGTGGTGCCCCTCGCGGATCGTGTCCTTGGCCAGCGCCCAGGCGGCCTCGGCGAGGGTGGCGCTGCGCTCGAGGTCGTCGCTGAGCCAGCTGAAGCCGTCGCCGGTCCGCGCCCACTCGACCCCGAGCTTGCGGCAGACCTCCTCCTCGCCGACCTTCCACTGGTCCGACTTGACGAACTGGATGACCGAGACGCGCCAGCCGCGGGCCACGCCGCGCAGGACGACGCCGAAGGCGGCGGTCGACTTGCCCTTGCCCTCGCCGGTGTTGACCAGGACCAGCGAGCGCTGCCGGCGCAGGGGCGGCTTCGGCGGCTTTGCGCGCCGCGGCTTCGACTCGCTCACGTTCCCACCCCCGCGAGCCGCTCGACCAGCTCGATGTCGAGGGCACCGACGACGGCGTCGGCGAGGTCGTCCAGGGCTTCGTCGAGCGACCGCGGCGGCGCCGTCCCGAGCAGCGCCGCGACCAGTTCGGGGCGCTCGAAGAGCCCGTGGAGCGCGATCCCGAGCACGCGGCCATAGGCCCAGCCCAGCCCTCCTTCGAGCGCTTCCTCCGTCTGCCCGCCGGCATCGGTGTGGCCGTGGCGGATCTCGTAGCCCTCGATCTCCGCGCCGGCCAGCGGCTTCCAGGGGGCGGGAAGGCTTCGAGAGAAGCGAGCCCGCGTGCGGCGCACCAGCTTCTCCGCCGCGAAGGTGGTGACGAGGGGTAGGAGGCCGAGGCCCTGCGCCGAGCCGTCGACCCCCGCCGGGTCGCGCAGCTCGTTGCCGAGCATCTGCATGCCGCCGCAGATCCCGAGCAGGCGGGCGCCACTCGAGAGCCGCTCCCAGAGGGGCGTTTCGAAGCCGCTCTCGCGCAGCCAGCGGAGGTCGGCGGCGACGTGTTTGGAGCCCGGCAGGACGACCAGGTCGGCCTCGCCGAGCTCGGCGGGGCGGCGGGCGAAGCGCAGCTCGGCCACCTGCTCGAGCGGCTTCAGCTCGTCGAGGTTCGAGGCCGCCGGGTAGGCGACGACGCTGACCCTGGGGCGGCTGCCCCCGGCGACCGCCAGCGGCGGCGCCACCCCGTCCTCGTCGGGGAGGCCGTGCCGGATCCAGGGGACGACCCCGGCCAGCGGCACCCCGGTCATCTCCTGCAGCCGCTGCGGCGCACCGTCGAGCAACTCGGGGTCGCCGCGGAACTTGTTGAGGACGAAGCCGCCGATCCGCGCCCGCTGCGCCTCCTCCAGCAGCGCCCAGGTGCCGTAGAGGTGGGCGAAGGCGCCGCCGCGGTCGACGTCGCAGACCATCAGCACCGCGGCGTCGGCCGCCGCCGCCGAGCGCAGGTTGGTCATGTCGCAGTCGGCGAGGTTGATCTCGGCCGGGCTGCCGGCGCCCTCCATCACCACGAGGTCGTACTCGTCCAGCAGCGAGCGCAGCGAGGTCTCGACCAGCGGCCACAGCGCTCCGGCCCGCTGGCGCCACGGCGTCGCGCTCAGCTCCGGGTCCGCCTGGCCGTGGACGACCACCTGGCTGCGCGTCTCTCCCTCCGGCTTGACCAGCACCGGGTTCATCCGCACCTCCGGATCGACCCCCGCCGCCAGCGCCTGCAGGTACTGGGCGGTGCCGATCTCGCCGCCGGCGACGACGCGGGCGTTGTTGGACATGTTCTGCGCCTTGAACGGCGCCACCCGCACCCCGCGGCGGGCGAAGTGGCGGCAGAGGGCCGTCGTCACGAGGCTCTTGCCGGCCCAGCTCGAGGTCCCCTGGACCATCAGCGCGCTCACGCCGCCACCCCCCGCCGGACCGGCAACACCACCGGAATGCCGCCCGCCTCGACCACCTCGACGTTGGCGCGGTAGTGGGCGCGGATCAGCTCCGAGGTCAGCACCTCCGAGGGTGGGCCATGCCGGACCAGGCGACCCTCGCCAAGCAGCGCCAGCTCCTCGGCGTACTGGCCGGCGAGGGTTAGGTCGTGCATCGCCCCGAGCACGGTCAGCCCCCGCTCGGCGCGCAGGTCGCCGACCAGCTCCAGCGCCTCCTGCTGGCGGCCGACGTCGAGGGCGGAGGTGGGCTCGTCGAGGATCAGCACCGGCGCCTCCTGGGCGAGGGCGCGGGCGAGCGTGGCCCGCTGGCGCTCGCCGCCGCTGAGCGCGCCGAGCCGGCGGCCGGCGAGCGGGTCGAGGTCGAGGCGCTCCATCGCCTCGGCCGCCGCCCGCCCGTCCTCGCGTCCGGCCCGGCCCAGCATCCCCAGGTACGGGGTGCGCCCGAGCATCACGTACTCGGCGACGGTCATCTCCGGCGGCAGCAGCGGGCTCTGCCAGACGATCGCGATCTGCCGGGCGCGCCGGGCGGCCGGGGCCCGCCGCGGGTCCTCGCCGCCGACGGCGAGGTGGCCGCTGTGGGGGAGGGCGCCCGCCACCGCCATCAGCAGGGTCGTCTTGCCGGCGCCGTTGGCGCCGATCAGCGTCGTCCAGCCGCCGCGCCGGACGCTGAGGTCGACGCCTTCGAGCACCGGTCGTCCCTCGCGTGCGACCCCGGCTCCGCGCAGCTCGATCACGCCGCGGCCTCGCGGCTGGTGCGGAGGACGAGGACGAAGAAGGGAGCGCCGATGCAGGCGGTGACGACGCCGATCGGCAGCTCCGCCGGCGAGAGGACGGTGCGGGCGACGACGTCGGCGAGGACGAGGAAGGCGGCGCCGAACAGCATCGAGAGCGGCAGCACCACCCGGAAGCTGGAGCCGGCGAGGAGCCGCACCGCGTGGGGGATGATGATCCCGACGAAGCCGATCAGGCCGCTGGCGGCGACGGCGGCTGCCGTGCCCAGGGTCGCGGCGCCGATCACCAGCAACCGCAGCCGGCCGACCCGGACCCCCAGCGCGACCGCCTCCTGGTCGCCGACCCGGAGCACGTCGAGGAGGCGGCGGTAGGCGAGGACGACGGCGATGCTGACCGCCGCGTAAGGGGCGACCAACCCGACCTCGTGCCAGCCCGAGGTCGAGAGCCGCCCCAGCAGCCAGGAGTAGATCGCCCGCACGTTCTCGGTGTTCTGCTGCAGCAGCAGCGTCTGCAGGGCGGTGAGGAAGGCGGCCATCGCAACCCCGGCGAGGATCAGGGTCGCGGTGCCGCGGCCGTCGCCGACCGAGCGGCCGAGCAGGTAGGCGCCGGCGACCGCCCCGGTCGCGCCGGCGAAGGCCGCCAGCGGCAGCGGCACGAAGCCGGCATAGACGATCGCCACCGTGGCGCCGAGGCCCGCCCCGGCGGCGGCGCCGAGCAGGTAGGGGTCGGCGAGCGGGTTGCGGAAGACCGCCTGGTAGGCGGCGCCGGCCGTCGCCAGCGTGGCGCCGACCAGCGCGCCGAGGAGGACGCGCGGCGCCCGCAGCTCCCAGAGGACCGCTTCCTGCAGGGGAGAGAGCCGGCCTTCGAACAGGGCGCTCGGCGGGATCCCGGCGGGGCCGACCGCGAGGCCGGCGAGCAGCGCGGCGAGTAGGGCGCCGACTCCCGCCGCCAGCCAGCGCCAGGAGAGCGATCCGGCGGTCAACTGCCCACCTCGGCGGCGCGCGCCAGCTGCATCGCCTCCACGACCTTGGCGACGAAGACGGGGATTCGCGGCCCCCAGCGGGAGGCGACGTCGTCGTCGATCGCGACCACGGCACCGTCGTCGACGGCGGTGACCCGCTGCCAGCCCGGCCGCCGCATCACCTTGGCCGGGCTCTGGTCGCAGCACTCGGTGTCGGCGAGGACGATCAGGTCCGGGTCGGCGGCGACGACCGCCTCCGAGGAGAGCTGCGGGTACGGGGTGCCGGCCCGGCGGGCGGCGGGCTCGGCGACGTTCTCGAGCCCGAGCCGCTGGTAGATGCGGCCGATGAAGCTCTTGGTGCCCGTGGAGAAGAGATCTGGATCGAGCTCGTGGAAGAAATCGAGGCCATGGCCGCTGGGGGCGCCGACGATCAGCCGCTCGACCCGCGCTTCGGTCCGCTCCGCCAGCTCTTCGCCCGCCTCGGCGTGGCCGGTCACCCGGCCCAGCTGACGCATCTGCGCGTAGGCGTCGTCGAGGTTGGCGGGTGCCGGCGTGCGGAGCACTCGCAGTCCCACCCGGCGCAGGCCGGCGGGGACGTCGCGGGGGACGCTGGCCGGGAGGACGACCAGGTCGGGTTCGTAACCGACGATCGCCTCGACGTTCGGCTGGTAGGAGGAGAGGTCGGTGCGGGGGACCCCGGCCGGGTGGTCGGATTCTTCGTCGACGGCGATCACCTGGCCGCCGGCCCCGATCGCGAACAGGGTTTCCGTCGCCGAGGGGGAGAGGGAGACGATCCGGGTCGGCCGCTGCTCGTCCGCCGATGACGACGACTCTCCGCACCCGGCTATCGCCAACGCGATCACCGCCACTACCACTGCTGCTGCCAACCTGGATCCCATCTGAAACCTCCGCGAGTTCGACGAAGGGAGGTCAGGTCGAACGGAGGGATCCCGAACGCACCGCCCTTCCTTCGAGGGCTGATCCGTCGGCGCGGGTCAGGCGACCTGGCTTGTCCCCCGAAGGGGCATCGCAGTTGCGGGACAGCTCCGGATTCGCACCGGATTCGCTGGCGTCGCGCCGGTCGGGGGATATGAGCCCGACCGCGCGCCAATCTAACAGCGGCCTCGGCCGGTCAGTCCCGTGGAGGCGACGCGGCTGAACGCAGTGCTCCGGCCGAGGCGAGGACAACCAGAGCGATCGCGATCACTTCCACCAGGCCCAGTCCCTGGGAGAGCGCGAGGAAGCCGATCGCCGCCGCCACCGCCGGCTCGAGGCTCATCAGTACGCCGAAGACCGCCTGCGGCAGGTGCCGCAGCGCCTCGATCTCGGCCGCGTAGGGGATCGCGGTGCTGAGGATGCCGACGGCGGCGCCGACGGCGAGGATCGATGGGTCGAGGAACTCGCCGCCGCCCTCCGCGAGCCCGAAGGGAGCGACGATCACGGTCGAGATCACCGCCGCCATCGTCGCCCCGCCCATCCCCGGGCCAAGGCGGCCGACCCGGGCGCTCTGGACGATGTAGGCGGCCCAGAAGAGGCCGGCGCCGAGCGCCAGCGCCACTCCCAGCGGGTCGACTCCGTCGTCGCCGCCCCCGTCGGAGAGCAGCACGATCCCGGCCGCCGCCAAGGCGACCCAGAGGAGGTCGCGCGGGCGCCGCGAGCCGAAGACGGCGACGCCGAGCGGGCCGATGAACTCGAGGGTGACGGCGATGCCGAGCGGCAGTCGCTCGAGGGCGGCGTAGAAGAGCAGGTTCACGACCGCCACCGAGACGCCAAGCAGCAGCACGTCGCGGTGCGGCCACTCCCGCAGCGGCGCCCCCCGCGTCACCGCCAGCAGCGCCAGCGCCCCGAAGAGGGCGCGGAGGAAGACCGCTCCCGAGGAGCCGACCGAGTCGAACAGCGTCGTCGCCAGCGCCGCGCCGCCCTGGACCGAGACGATCGATCCCAGCGTCAGCAGCGCCGCGACGCGCGTCCGGTCCTGGGTCTCAGCGGTGGTGGCCATCGGCGGATTCTGATCCACCCCTCCGCGCTCCCCGTAGGTGGGGGCAAGCAAACGACCAGGAGGCGACCCGAGATGGCCGACCCGAAGCAGCTTGCAAGACAACCCGTGTCGAGGCGCCGTTTCCTCGCGGTGGGAGGCGGTTCCGCCGGGCTCGCGGCCTTCCTCGCTGCCTGCGGCGACGACAGCAGCACGACCATGACCGACACCACCTCGATGGGGTCGGGCGGTGCGAGCGAAACCGCCGAATTCGGCAAGGGCGACGTCGGCATCCTCAACTACGCCCTCACGCTCGAGTACCTGGAGACCGCCTTCTACGCCGAGGTCGTCAAAAGCGGCCTGTTCAAAGGCGCCGACCTGGAGACGATTCGCAAGTTCGGCCAGGAGGAGGCCGAACACGTGAAAGCGCTGACGGCGGCGGTGAAAGGGATGGGTGGCAAACCGGCGCCCGAACCGAAAACCGAGTTCCCGCTCGACAACGCGAAATCGGTGCTGGAGCTGGCGGCGACGGTGGAGAACCTCGGCGCCGCCGCCTACCTCGGGCGGGCGGCGAACATCAAGAGCCCGGAAGTGCTCGCCTCCGCCCTCGCCATCCACAGCGTCGAGGGCCGCCACGCCGCCGCCCTCAACACCTTGCGCGGCGAATCGATCACCCCCGACGGCGCCTTCGCCAAGCCGGCGGACGTGAAGACCGTCCTCAAAGCAGTCGAACCCTTCATCGTCGGCTGAGGCCGGGCGAGACCAAAGGAGAAGAGCAATGAGCAACGAGCAGCTGAACACTCCAGAGCTTGCCGCGGTGCAGATCGAGGCGGACGACGAAGACCTGACGCGCAGCGACGTGATCCTCAAAGGGGCGCTGGCGGCGGGCGCCGTCTACGGTGCCCTCGCGGTCGGCCCCTACGTGCGGCGGGCGCTGGCGCAGTCTGGCGGCGGCGACGTCGGCATCCTCAACTTCGCTCTCACCCTCGAGTACCTGGAGGCGAAGTTCTACGAAGAGGCCAAGGGGCGGGTGCGGGCGAACGGAGAACTGATGAGCCTGATCGACCTCCTGGCCAAAGACGAGCAGCAGCACGTCGAAGCGCTGGCGGCGTCGGTGAAAAAGCTCGGTGGCAAACCGGTGGCGGAGCCTAAATTCGACTTCTCCTACAGCGGCACCTCCGGCTTCCTGAAGCTGGCGCAGACCTTCGAGGACACCGGCGTCAGCGCCTACAACGGGGCGGGTCCGATGATCAAGTCGAAAGAAGTGCTGGCCGCGGCCGGCGGGATCGTCCAGGTCGAGGCCCGTCACGCGGCGGCGATCCGGCTGCAGAACAAGGAAGAACCCGCGCCGATGGCCTTCGACGAACCGCTCGACGAAAAACAGGTGTTGAAAGCGGTCGAACCGTTCATCGCCTAGTCAGGGCGGGAGCGGGTAGCGGCAGAAGACACGATGGCGGTGCGAAGAGAGAAAGCGGAGCGGCTGGCCGACGAGGAGCTGATGCCCCTCGTCGGCAACCGTGACCCCGAGGCCTTCGAGGTCCTCTACGACCGCCACGGCGGCGCCGCCTACTCGCTCGCCTACCGGATCGTCGGCGACCGCGCCGCCGCCGAAGAAGTGACCCAGGAGGCCTTCATCTCGGTCTGGCGCAGCGGCGCCCGCTTCGACGCCGCCCGCGGCAGCGTCCGCTCGTGGCTGCTCAGCGTCGTCCGCAACCGCGCGATCGACTTCCTCCGCAGTCGCGCCGGCAAGGCGCCGAAACTGGACTTCGACGACGACTCGGTGCTGGACCAGCGGCCGGCAGAGGAGAAGACCGAGGAGGAGGCGCTGCGGCGGGAGACCGCCGCCGAGGTGCGCGGCGCCCTCGGCAAGCTGCCGGGGGAGCAGTCGAAGGTGATCGAGCTCGCCTACTTCGGCGGCTTCAGTCACTCGGAGATCTCCCGCATCCTCGGGCTGCCGATGGGGACCGTGAAGGGAAGGATGCGGCTCGGGTTGGAGAAGATTCGGGGCGAGCTTGCGGAGGAACTTGTATGAGCACCGCCGATCACAAACGCTGGAGCGAGGAGCTCGCCGCTTACATGCTCGGGGCGCTGGACCCGAGGGAGGCGGAGGACTTCGAGCGCCACCTGGAGGGATGCGAGCACTGCCAGGAGGAGCTGCGCTGGCTGGAACCGGCGGTCCACTCGCTGCCGGACGGGGTCGAGCGGGCCGAGCCGCCGCCGCAGCTGCGCGCGAGCCTGATGGCGGAGGTACGGGCGGAGGCCGAGGCGGAGACGCGCCCGGCTCCCGCCAAGCCCGCTGGGAGAAGGCGCTGGTTCATGAAGCCGGCGGTGGGCTTCGCCGTCCTCGCCCTGCTCGTCGCCGGAGTGGTCGGCTACGAGGTGGGCAAAGACGGAGGCGGCAGCGACAACCCCGTCGCCTTCGAAAAACAGATCAACGGGATGACGGTGACGATGATCCAGGAAGGCGACGGCGGCAGGCTGGAACTGGCGGGCGTGCCCCAGCCGCCCGAGGACAAGGTCTTCGAGGCCTGGGTGGAACGCGACGGCGAGGTCGAAGCGGTCCCGGCCCTGATCGTCCCCGACCGCCACGGCCACGCCGAGACGACGATCGCCGACATGAGCGGCGTCGAGACGCTGATGATCACCGTCGAGCCCCGCGGCGGCAGCGAGACGCCGACCGGCGAGACGGTGATGGAAATGGCGATCCCGCAGTAGCGGCTGTCAAGCCGCTGCGCTTCTAGCGGCCGTAGCGATCCTGCGAGAGCACCAGCTGCTCGGGGATCGCAGCCCGCGGCGGCGGCGCCGGGTCGGCGCGGACCGAGACCGTCTCGGCGACGCTGCGGCTGACCTCGTGCTGGCGGTCGGCGGAGGCGATCACGACGCGCTCGTCGTCAGAGCTCTCGACCTTCCCCTCCAGGCCCGGGTCCAGCCCCGCCGCCTTCAGGTAGTGCAGCAGCTCCTCGGCCTCGTTCTCGAAGCGCAGGACGACGACGTCGGCGCCGACCTCGACGTCGGCCAGCAGCGCGCCCTGCTCGCGGATCCCCTCGACGATCGGGTGGCCGTGGGGGCAGGTGGTGGCGTCGCCGATCGCCGCCCGCATCCGCTCCTCCAGCACCGGGCTCATCGCGTGCTCGATCCGCTCCGCCTCCTCGTGGACCTCGTCCCAGGGAATGCCGAGGACGTCGGTGAGGAAGCGCTCGATCATCCGGTGGCGGCGGACGATGTAGCTGGCGTGCTCGCGCCCGGACTCGGTGAAGGCGAGCGATTTGTCGGCGTTGCGCTCGACGTAGCCGTCGTCGATCAGCCGACCGATCATCTCGTGCACGGTGGGGGGCGAGAGCTGCATCGCGCGGGCGACGTTGGCGCCCGTCATCGGCAGCCCGGCCTCCTCCAGCCAGAACATGATCTCCAGGTACTCCTGCTCCGCGACGGTCGCGTTCTCAGACGACACAGGCTCTCCTTCTCAGGGCTCGGTAAAACCAGTCGCGCCCGATATTAGAAGGTCGCTCCAGGCCGCTCAGCGGCGTTCCATCAATGAGGAGACGACCGCCTCGTAGAAGCCGTCGCCCATGCTGCCTTCGGTGACCGTGACGTTGTCCCAGTCGGGGAGGGCGGCGCGCAGGCCGGCGTCGTGCTCGGGGCCGTTGGCGACGACGAAGAAGCGGCCGACGGAAGGGGAGACCTCCAAGTCCTCGATCGAGTCGCCGACGGCGATGCAATCGGCGGGGTCATAGCCGCGGGCGCGGGCGTGGCCGGCGACCGCCGCCGCCTTGCTGACCTGGCGGGGGACGAGGTGGTAGGCGTGGGTGCGGCCCTCGATCGCCGGCATCGGCCGGCCGATGGCGCCGTTGTCGAGCAGGCGCAGGTCGTCGTCGCCGCGCTCGTGGAGGAGCGCGTTGGCCTCCTCGACGTCGACTTTGCCGCGGAAGAGGTGGGAGAGGACGCGGCCGTGGTGCCAGGGCGAGTGGTACTCCAGCCGCCCCTCGAAGTGCTCGAACAGCAGCTTCGGGATCCCGCGCTGCTCGATCTGCTCGTAGATCGTGCCGGCCTCGTTCGGCGCCATCTCGCCGGTCATCAGCGTCGTCTCGCCGTCGATCGCGAAGGCGCAGCCGGCCTCGTAGATGTAGGAGGTCTGGCCCATCAGCCGCGCCGCCTCGTGCACCTGCGGCTCGCGGCGGCCGGACATGATCACGACCTCGGCCCCGGCCCGGTGGCAGGCCTCGAGCGCCCGCGCCTGCGCCAGGCTGAAGCCCCCCTCGGCGTCGCGGAAGAGGGAGCTGCGGTGCCCGAGCAGGGTTCCGTCGAGATCGGTGTAGACGCAGCGGAGCGGCATTGGCGCGGTCGCTACCGTAGCGGGCAATGGCGTGGAGGCTGGCTGACCGGACCCTCGACCTGGCGCGGCCGATCGGCGCCGGGATCGTCAACGTCACCGTTGACTCGATGTTCGAGGGGGCGCGCAGCGGCACCCCCGAGCAGGCGGTCGAGGACGGACTGGCGCTGGCCGAGGCGGGCTTCGAGATGCTCGACGTGGGCGCGGTCGCCGCCAAGGCCGGCCCGCCGGTGCCACCGGAGGATGAGGCCGCAGCCCTGGTCCCGGCGGTGGAAGGGCTGGCTCGACAAGCGAGCGTGCCGGTCTCAGCTGACACCTTCTCGGTTGAGGTGGCGCGGCGGGCGCTGGCGGAGGGGGCGAGCGTCGTCAACGACATCTCCGGCGGTTCGGAGGAGATGTTCGAGCTGGTCGCCGAGACGGGCTGCGGCTACGTGCTGATGCACATCGAGGGGCCGCCGCGGGAGGACCGGCCCTGGCGCGACTACGGCGACGTCGTCGACCACCTGCGGGCCTGGTTCGAGGGGAGAGTCGAGCTGGCTCGGGAGCTTGGTGTAAGGGAGGAGCAGATTGCGATCGACCCCGGACTCGACTTCGACCTCAGCCCCGAGCAGGACCTGGAGATCCTGCGGCGGCTCGGCGAGCTGCGCGCGCTCGGCCTGCCCCTCTACGTCTCGCTCTCGCGCAAGGACTTCATCGGCGCCTTGCTGGCGGGCTCTTGGGAGGGGCGGCTGCCGGCCGGCGAGCGCGAGTGGGGGACGGTGGCGGCGGTGACGCTGGCCGTGCGCGAGGGCGCCGACGTCCTCCGCATCCACGACCGCTCCTCGCTCCAGGCGATGCACGTCGCCGCCGAGATCGTGAGCCCGGTCTGATGGCGCGGGGGGGAAGCCTTCTCTCCTCCGAGTGGGCGGTTGCCATCGACCCCGGTCGTCGCGACGGGCGGATCGTCGCCGAGTCGGCCGAAGACGAGCGCCGCTCGCGGCCGGCGCCGCTGCCGGCCGAGCTGCACCCGGGGCTGTCCGACGCGCTCGGCCGGGTCGGGATCGACTCCCTCTACACGCACCAGTTGCGCGCCTTCGAGCTCGCCGCCGACTCCAACCTGGTGATCACCAGCGGCACCGCCTCGGGCAAGAGCCTCGCCTTCAACCTGCCGGTCCTGAACGGGATCGCGGCGCAGCCGAAAGACCGGGCGCTCTACCTCTACCCGACCAAGGCGCTGGCCCAGGACCAGGCCCGCGCCCTCGCCCGGCTGCGCCCGCCGGGCCTGCGCGAGGCGATCTACGACGGCGACACCCCGCGCGAGGAGCGCCCGGCGATCCGCCGCCAGAACAACCTCGTCCTCACCAACCCGGACATGCTCCACATGGGGGTCCTGCCCAACCACAAGAGCTGGGGCAACTTCCTCGCCAACCTCGAGTGGGTGGTCGTCGACGAGGCCCATACCTACCGCGGCGTCTTCGGCTCCCACGTCGCCAACGTGCTGCGGCGGCTGCGGCGTCTTGCCCGCGCTTACGGCTCCGAGCCGCGCTTCCTGCTCGCCTCGGCGACGATCGCCAACCCGGTCGAGCTGGCCGAGCGGCTGGTCGGGACCCCGTTCGAGCTGGTCGACGACGACGGGGCGCCGCGGGCGGGCCGCGAGATCGCGATGTGGAACCCACCGCTGCTCGACGAGGCGAGCGGCGCCCGGCGCTCGGCGCTCTCGGAGGCGGCCGACCTGCTGGCCGAGCTGGTCACCCACGGGGTGCGGACGATCTGCTTCCTCAAAAGCCGCCGCGGGATCGAGCTGATCCAGCGCTTCGCCCGCGAAAACCTCGAGCGGCGGGGGAAGCCGGAGCTGGCGAAGCGGATCGCCCCCTACCGCGGCGGCTACACCCCGCAGCAGCGGCGCGAGATCGAGTCCCGCCTCTCCAACGGTGAGCTGCTCGCGGTCGTCGCCACCGATGCGCTGGAGCTGGGGATCGACGTCGGCGAGCTCGACGCGGCGATCTGCGTCACCTTCCCCGGCACCGTCGCCAGCCTGCGGCAGATGTGGGGACGGGCGGGGCGCCGCCGCCGCGGCCTCGCCGTCTACGTCGCCGGCCAGGACGCGCTCGATCAGTTCTTCTGCCGCCATCCGGAGGAGTTTCTCGGGCGGCCGGTCGAGGCGGCGATCCTCGACCACGCCAACGACCAGATCGCTTCTCGCCATTTGATCGCCGCCGCCTACGAGCTGCCGCTGACCGACGAGGACGACGAGGTCTTCGGGGAGGGCTGGCGCGAGCGGGCCGAACGGCTGCAGGCGGCCGGCGAGCTGCGCGGCGTCGGCGGCAAGCTGCTGCCGCGGCGGGCCGAGTTCGTCGCCAACCGGATCGCGCTGCGCTCGGCCTCGGCCGACTCGGCGGCGGTAATCGAGCGCGATTCCGGCGAGATGCTGGGCCTGGTCGAGGCCGAGCGCGCCTTCACCACGATCCACCCCGGCGCCGTCTACCTCCACCTCGGCCGCTCCTACGAGGTCGACCGGCTCGACATCGAGGAGCGGCGGGCGATCGTCTCCAGCTTCGACGGCGACTGGTACACGCGGCCGAAGAAGGAGACCGAGATCTACATCGAGCGCGTGCACGAGCAGCGCGAGGTGGCCGGCGTGCAGCTGAACTTCGGCGAGGTCTCGGTGACCGAGCAGGTGATCGCCTTCCAGCGCGTCTCGGTCTCCGACCAGGAACCGATCGACATCGTCGCCCTCGAGCTGCCCGAGCAGAACTTCGTCACCCAGGCGCTCTGGTACGTGCTGCCGGACCCGCTCAGCCGCAAGCTGCCGACCGAGGCGCTGCTCGGCTCCCTGCACGCAACCGAGCACAGCCAGATCGCCGTCCTGCCGCTGATCGCGATGTGCGACCGCTGGGACATCGGCGGCCTCTCCACCAACGTCCACTTCCAGACCGGCCGCTCGACGATCTTCATCTACGACGGCCACCCGGGCGGGGTCGGGATCACCAAGCGCGGCTACGAGGAGTTCGAGCGCCTGCTGGGCGACGCCGAGCGGCTGATCGCCGAGTGCCCCTGCGAGGCCGGCTGCCCCTCCTGCGTGCAGAGCCCCAAGTGCGGCAACCTGAACGAACCGCTGCACAAGGCCGGGGCGCTGGAGCTGATGGGCCTGATGCGGGGCGAGCTGTGAGGAGCGACACTGCGTCAGGTGAAGAGGCGGGCCATGATCAGGGCTGAGCGCAGGGAGCCGTCGGCGCGCCGGTAGTGGTCCCGCCGCAGGCCCTCCTCCTCGAAACCCATCCGTCGGTAGAGCTCAATTGCGGCCTCGTTCTCGGGGAAGACCTCGAGCTCGATCTTGTGGACCTCTTCGGGCCTGGCCGCCAGCGCCGCCTCGATCAGCATCCAGCCGCCGCCGCGACGGCGGTGCGAGGGCAGCACCCACATCCCCAGCGCTGTAACCCCCTCCGTCTGCGTCGGGTGCATGCCCAGTGAACCAACGATCCCGCCCCCGTCCTCCAGCACGAGCAGCGTGTGCCCTTCGAGGATCGCCTGCCGGAACCGGTTCGCCAGCTCCAGCTCCGACGCGCCCTCGGTTGCCAGCCAGATGCCTTCGTCGACGACGACCTTCATCCCGGTGCCGAGCGCGTCGCAGTCTTCGAAGGTGGCATCGCGGACCTGCATCCGCCGAGGATAGGCGCCTCAGGGGGAGGGCCAGAGCTCGCGCAGGGCGAGCAACGCAAAGGCGTGTGACCAGGCGAGGGGGGTGGTCGAGCGAGGGACGCCGATGTCGACTCCGACCCGCTCGGGGAGATCGCCGGCCGGGGTAGCGCTGCGGCGCAGGGCGCGCATCAACTGCAGGGCGTGGCTTCGCTCCCCCAGCGCTGCAAGCGACCAGGCGGTCCAGGCGGTTGGTGCCGACCACGGATCCTCGCCGCCCTCCCAGCCTGCGCCGGGGAGGAGGCCGTAGCGGCCGGCGTCCTCAGTCAGGCGCAGCAGGGTCCGCCGCGCCGGCTCGAACAACCGCGGCCGCGGGAACGGGCGCACCGCCCAGGCAGCGGCGGTGTCGAGGCCGCCGCCCCCGCCGGCTTCGCGGGCGAGCGCGCCTTCGCTGCCGAAGTCGGCGCGGATGCGAATCGGCGATTCGCCCGAGACGATCGCGTTGGCGAGGAAGTCGCCGCCGCCGCTCTCCCAATAGTCGTCGCGCTCGCGCCAGGGGACGGGGTAGGTCTCGGAGAGGATCTTCGCGGCGTGACGGGCGCTGCCGATGATCCCGGTTGCCTCAGCCGCCGCGGCGATCCAGCCGATCTCATCGCCCTGGGCGGGACGGTCGGGGACCGGGCTGCCGTCGCCGTTGAAGCGGGCGAACTGCTCGACGCCGAGCCCGAGCATGAACTGGGTGATCAGCTCGGCCTCCGGCTGGTAGCCGGCGGCAGCGAGGGCGATCGCGACCGCTCCCGCGTCGCGCGGCCAGACGTAGGCCCAGCCGTCGCGGGCGCCGGCGGCGACGGCGCCGTTGTTGCCGGTGAGGGCGCGAAGGACGAGCAGCGAGCGCTCGTATATTTCCTTCACCCAAACGGGTGCGTCCGTGCCGAGCGGCCGGGCGCGGGCGAGCCAGCGCCGGTCGGCGGCTGCGGCTTGGGCGAGGACCCGACGCTCCTTGGTGACGAGGTTCCTGCCAGCGCTCGCCCGCAACTGAACCGAGGAGGCGTCGCCACCGACCGCGATCGCCAGCTCGCCGGCGTGCACCGCCTGCGTGATGACGACCCGAGCCCCGCCGAACCAGGCCTCGGTTCGCAGCACGTTCGTCCCCGGCAGGTAGCTCTGGCGGATCCGGTCGGCGCGCCACATCGGCAGCTCCGGCCCGTTGCCGACCCGCACCCACGGCTGGATCCCGGTGTCGGCCGCGACCGTCCCCGCCGCCTGCCGGTCCGCCGGGTTTTCGATCAGCGCCCGTCCCGCCGGCCCCGGCGCTCGCAGGTCGACCACGTTTCCGTAAGCGTCGACCGCCGCCGTCAGCTCGCCCTCCCCGAGCACCGCCACCCCGAGGAACGGCGGCGGCAGTCCCGGCAGCCCCGGCGGGGTCCGCGGATCGGCCTCCTCGCCGCCGGAGATCAGCAACGCTCCCGCCACCGCCGCGACGACCAGCGCCAACACCGCCCGGGCCCAGTTCACGCCCCCATGCAATCAGCCGCGGCCCCCGCGCTCCCGCTAGCCTTCCCCCAGCGCCGCCGTCCAGCGCGCCGAGGCCAGGTAGCTCAGTTGGTAGAGCACACGACTGAAAATCGTGGTGTCGCCGGTTCGAATCCGGCCCTGGCCATTCGGGTTTCATCTGCGAGTGATCGCCAGGCCAGCGACGACTCCACCTTCGTCACCGCCAGCACCTTCCTGGTAGACGGCGGCCTCTCGGCCGCCTACCTCACCCCGATCCAAGTCGACTGACGCACGGGGCCGTGTTGGAACCCAAAAGTGAGTGCGCCATTTCGCGCGTGTGCCGATCTGCCCGGTGATTTTGCAGGGGATTTCTTTATCGGTGCGACTGCCAACCCCAACTCGCTCTTCCTGTCACCCGGGCCCGGTTGCTACCGCTCAAGAAGATCCCGAGTATTGGCACGCGCTCTTCGGGGCGCATCGTTAACCACTACAAGGAGTAGACATGATTCGTAAGTTCAAGACTCTGGGCTTGGCGCTGGTCGCCGTACTCGCCCTCAGCGCCGTCGTGGCTTCGGCCGCCATGGCAGAAGGCGAATACACAGCCGGGAGCTACCCGGCCTCGGGAACAGCTCACAGCGCGGCTAAAAATGATGTGTTCACCACCTCGGGCGGCACCGTCGAATGTACATCGAGTTTCGCAGCGACGCTGAGTGAACCTAGCAATCATCTGACAGTCGTACCCACCTACACCAATTGTGTAGCGTTCGGCTTCGCGCATGCGACAGTCACCATGGACGGATGCGACTACACATTCGAGACACCGGTCAACACCGGAACTGACAAATGGAACGCTCCGGTGGAAGTGGTCTGCCCCGACACAGCTGGGGGTAGGGATGAGATCACAATCACTGCTGGTAACTGCGAAGTGCGAGTCCCCACACAAACACCGAGCGGTCACGTGGGTATCACGCTGAATACAGCGGCGACTCCCAATGACGTCTCCGTCCAGGCCACAATTACCGGCATCGACTACACAATTGTCAAAGACGGGTTCCTGTGCCCATTCGACACGGCCGGGAAAACGCTCCCCGTCACAGAGACGGTCGGCACCTATAAACAAATATCACCCGTCACATTCCATGCGAGTGGGAAATCAGTCTCCGTCAGCTGATTTCAGCGGCACATGAGTAGCTGCCTCGCGCAGCAACAAAGAGGGCTGGGGCATTCCCGGCCCTCTTTTGTTGCACAATGCGTCACCCGCGCATTCTTGCGTCCCCAGGTACAAGCCGCCATGATGATGCTCGGAGGAAGTAAAAGCCAAGGGAGGCGGGGATGGTTCTGAGAAGGGTTGGTTTGCCCAGGTTCGCCGTGGTTGCGGGCGCGATGGTCCTGCTTGCGGCGGCGATGACGCTTGGGCCCTTGGCCGGTTCCGCGTTGGCCGAAAGTCAGATCGGCTCATCCGGCAGCGGAGCTGGTCAGATCAGCGACCCCCGCGGCGTGGACGTCGACGAAGCAGAAGACCTGCTCTACGTCGCCGATCGCGCCAACAACCGGATCTCCGTCTTCGACGCTTCAACGGGAGCCTTCGTCAAGGCGTTTGGCTGGGGGGTGCTCAACGGAGCCAATGAACTGCAGGTGTGCACGACCACCTGCCTTCAGGGCAAAGAAGGCAGCGGCTCCGGGCAGCTGAAACAGATACAGGGGATCGCCGTCGACAACGAGTCGGCCACCCCCGGCAGCATCTACGTCTTCGACGTCGGCAACCGCCGGGTGCAGAAATTCACGCCTGAAGGACAGTTCGTATGGATGGTTGGCGATGGCGTCAACGTGACCACCGGCGGCGACCTCTGCACCGCGGCCTCCGGTGACGTGTGCGGCCCCGGGACCGGCGGTAATGCAGAAGGCCAGTTCAACTCCCCCGTGGGCGACACGATCGACGTCGGCCCGGGCGGGACCGTCTATGTCGGCGATCGTGTCTTGGACGCTGGGATCCAGAAAACCCGGGTGCAGATGTACAGCCCCGCCGGGGCTCACTTGGGCCTTCTGGGAGGGAAACTGCTCCTGATAACCGGTGGCGCCGGGAACACGACGGCGTTGGCCGTCGACTCGGGGAGCAACGTCTACGTGGGCACTTTCGGCGAAAACGGAGCAGTGCGCAAGTACGACTCCAGCGGGAATGAGCTCGACGTCTTCAACGAATCGTTCAACGTCAACGCTATCGCCACCGGCCCGAGTGACCATGTCTTCGTTGCCGACAACACCGAAGTCAGCGAGATCCTCGAATACGATTCAGCCGGCATCCTCCTGCGCGTCTTCTACGGGTCGCTCGATCAGCGGGTGGTGGGACTCGCTCCCTACCCGCCAACGCCCCTTGGTGACATCTTCGCCGCAGAATCGTTTCCCACCAGGGTGGTTGCGATCGACTTCCCGGATCCAGGCCCGGTAATTTACCCACGGCCAAGCGCCACCTTCGCCAATCCGATCGGCAACACCAAAGCGACCTTCAATGCTGAAGTCAACCCCGAGGGTGAGGCGACCGAATACTTCTTCGAATACATCACCGAGGCCGACTACGAAGCGGCAGGGAACACCTTCGGCGCCGGTACCCTGAAAACCACCGAGACGCCGGTGGGCGGGGCAGCGGACTTCAAACTGCATCCCGTGCAGACCCAGGTGACGGGTCTGTTCCCGGAAACCGAATACCGCCTCCGGGCGGTGGCTACAAACCCCTCGGGCGAAGACACCGGCCCGACGGTGTCCTTCACCACCAAACCCCCCGTCGAGTTCTGCTGCGCATGGACCACCGGGGTGAAAACCGGCTCGGCGAACCTGCACGCCGAAGTCAACCCGCTGGGGCTCGAAGAGGCGACGGCCCGCTTCCAGTACACCGAGCTCGCCGACACCGACTACAGCGAGGCCAAAGAAGCGCCGGCTGACCCGATCGATCTCGGCGAAGGCGAAGCAATGGTCGAGGTCTCGACGACGGTCTCAGGGCTCGAGGAGAAGACCGCCTACCGCTACCGGCTGATGGTCTCCTATCGCTGCGCCCCAGACCCGGCGCCGCTCTGCGACATCACCGACGAAGAAAAAGCCGAAGGCACCTTCACCACCTTCGCGACGCTTGAGGCGATCACCGGCTGCGCGAACGACGGCCTGCGCACCGAAGGTTCAGGAACCTTCCTGCCCGACTGCCGCGGCTACGAGATGGTCTCGCCGGTGAACAAAGAGGGCTCGAACATCGATCCGCTCTTCAACGGCCCCAACTTCTTGGCCAACCTCGACCAGGCGGCTCTCGACGGCGGCTCGATCACCTACTCGGCCTACAAGGCCTTCGCCAACCCCCAGTCCTCCCCCTACACCAACCAGTACCTGGCGCGGCGCACCGGCGGCGGCTGGCAGAGCGAAGCGATCTCGCCCAAACGCGAAGGCCCCTCGATCATGACCTACGAATCGGCCCAGCTCGATCGCCAGTACAAGGCCTTCACCAAGGATCTCTGCAGCGGCTTCCTAATCCAGGACGCGAACCCGATCCTCGCCGCCGGGGCGGTGGCGGGCTTCCCAGGCCTCTACGAGCGCCACAACTGCGCTCCAGACATCGGCACCTATACACCCCTGACGACGGTGGAACCGCCGAACCTGCCAGCGCCGCAATTCATCCCCGAACTACAGGGGATCTCGGAGGACGGCTCGGTGGCGATCTTCACCGCCAAAGACAACCTGACGCCGGAGGCGCCGGCGCAGCCTGCAGCGTGCGTGAACAAAACGAACTCCGACGCGTGCCTGCGAGGTCTCTACGAAGCGCGGGCGGGCCAGCTCGAGTACGTCTGCATCCTGCCGGGGGAGACCCCCTTCGCGGGGGTGTGCTCGGCGGGGCAGACTTCGACGTTCGACATCCTCAGGGGCCGAATGAGCCAGCTCGGCAACGCGATCTCCGAGGACGGCTCGAGGATCTTCTGGACCGCGAAAGACTCCGAGGCCGGCCCGCTCTACGTGCGGATCGACGGCTCGGAGCCCACTGCGAGGACGGTAGAGGTCTCTGCGGCCCCGACGACGAGATTCTGGACGGCCGCCGCCGACGGCTCGAAAGCCATTTACACGGTCGGTGACGAGTTGCGCGAATTCGACGTCGACGAGGAAGAAGAGACGGCGATCGCCGGCGGCTTCGCGGGCTTCGCCGGCGCCAGCGAGGACGCCTCGCGCATCTACTTCGCCTCGAGCAACGTGCTGGCGGGCGAAGACGAAAACAGCGAGGGCGACAAAGCCGAGGCCGGCGAGCCGAACCTCTACCTCTACGAGGAGGGGGCGGGGTTCAGCTTCATCGGCACGCTGCTTCCCTCGGAACAGGGTGGGGTCAGCGTCGCGGGCGGCCCGGTCCAGCCCTGGCCCGGGGCCCGCGTCTCGCGGACCAACGAAAGCGGCGAGCAGCTCGCCTTCATGTCCTACGCGCCGCTGACCGGCTACGACAACAAAGACGCGGTCACCGGCGAGGAGAACATGGAGGTCTTCCTCTACGACGCGACCGCAAACGGCGGCGAGGGAGCGATCCTCTGCCCCTCGTGCAACCCGACCAACGCGCGCTCGGAGGGCCGGGAGCTGACGCAGAACTTCCTCGCCACCCAGAGAGCTGCCGCCCGGATCTCCACCCACACCTCAGAGCTCTACGGCTCCCGGATCATCTCCGAGGACGGCAACCGCATGTACTTCAACTCCTTCGAGGCCCTGGTCTCGACCGACGTCAACGGCGAAGAGGACGTCTACCAGTGGAGCCGACCGGGGGGCGAAGCAGGCCCGGGCAAATGCACCACCGCAAGCCCCACCTACCACGAGGTCTCCGGCGGCTGCATCGACCTGATCAGCTCGGGCACCGACCCCGAGGGCTCTGAACTGGTCGACATCTCCGCCGACGGCTCCGACGTCTTCTTCAAAACCTACGAGAGCCTGGTCGGCCAGGACCCCGACCGCCTCGACATCTACGACGCCAGAGTCGGCGGCGGCTTCGCGGGACCTGTCGCCCCGCCGATCATCTGCCAGGGCGAAGGTTGCCCCAACCCGGCGACCACGCCCCCATCCCCACCGCCTGCACCCGCTTCCACCACGCCCGGCCCCGGCAACCCGACCTGGCCCCAGCCCAAACCGAAACCGAAGAAATGCCCGAAGGGCAAGCACAAGGTCAAGAAAGCCGGCAAGGTGCGCTGCGTCAAGAACAAGAAAGCCGGCAAACGCAAAGCGGGCAAAAGCAACCGAGCGCAACTGAGCACGAGCTGGAGGGCGGGAGCATGACCAGGCGACTGACGATCCTCGCGGCCCTGGCGCTCTGCCTGCTCTGCGTGCCGGCCACCGCCTCGGCCCAGTTCGACCTCGAAAACCTCGAAGTCACCTTCGAAGACAAAGACGGAAACCCGGTCTCTGAAGCTGGCTCCCACCCCTTCCAGATGGCGACCAACCTGAACGTCACCACCACCACCTCCCCCGAAGGCGAAGTCCCCGCCGGGGAACTCCGCAACCTCACGGTCGAGCAGATGAGGGGCTTCATCGGCAACC
>Ga0326721_10000039_pt1 | contig 122135 bp, 91 predicted proteins | sample SGPome_FD_203951 | JGI IMG/M metagenome (GOLD analysis project Ga0326721, IMG submission 203951) | Soil microbial communities from Southern Great Plains, Lamont, Oklahoma, United States - SGP_1_2016 | ecosystem: Engineered > Artificial ecosystem > Soil microcosm > Unclassified | place: USA... | reverse complement strand
TGATACCGTATCTGGAGATTACCTGTGCATTTCCGCTCAAGACTAGGAAGACGTCATCCTGAGGCCGGCCACACTGCAAGCTGAATCTGCACAGGTATTTGCAGGCCGAAGGATCTATAGCCGGTGCCGCACGTTCGCTGAGGAAATGCACAGCCGATCCTCGAAATCGGTATGAGATCCAGCGATCAGGGGGTGAGGACGATCTTGCCGAACTGGCCGCCGGCTTCAAGGCGCTCGTGGGCCTCGCGGGCGTGGTCCAGCGGCATCACCGAGTCGATGACGGGGCGGAGGGCGCCGGAGAAGGCGGCCTGCAGCATGGCCTCGAACTCCGCCTTCGACGCCATCGTGGAGCCCAGCACCGAGAGCTGCTTCCAGAACACCGCGCGCAGGTCGATCTCCACCTTCGGGCCCGTGGTGCCGCCGTAGGTGACCAGGCGGCCGCCCTGCGCCAGCGCGCGCATGCTCCCCTTCCACGTGGCCGCGCCCACGTTCTCCACCACCACGTCCACGCCGCGCCTGCCGGTGTCGGCGTGGATGGCGGCGGACCAGTCCTCGCCCAGGCGGTCGTAGACGAACGCGGCGCCCAGCCCGCGCAGCCGCTCCACGTTCTCCGCGCCGCTGGTGACGGCGAACACGCGCGCGCCGGTCATCACCGCGATCTGCACCGCGGCGATGGCGGTGCCGCCCGAGGCACCCAGCACCAGCACGTCCTCGCCCGCCCGCAGGCGGGCGCGGGTGTGCAGCGCCCGCCAGGCGGTCATGTAGGAGATGGGGAGCGCCGCCGCGTCCTCGAACGCGTAGCCGTCCGGCAGGGGGTAGACGTGATCCGCCGCCGCGGCCACGTACTCGGCGAAGCCGCCGTCCGTGTGCTCGCCCAGGATGCGGAAGCGCACGCACATCGATTCCTCGCCGCGGCGGCACCACTCGCAGGTGCCGTCCGACAGCGACGGGTTGACGACCACGCGCTCGCCGACCCGCGACGCGTCCACCCCCTCGCCCACCTCCGCGATCACCCCGGCAACGTCGGAGCCGCCGATGTGCGGCATGGTGGTCTCGATCGGCATCCCGCGGCGCACCCACAGGTCCAGGTGGTTCATCGCCGAAGCCTTCACCTGCACCAGCACCTCGCCGGGGCCGGGGCTCGGGGCCGGCACGTCTTCGATGCGAACGACGTCGGGTCCACCGGTGGTGTGGAAGATGGCAGCGCGCATGGGCGACCGATGCGAAAGTGCGAAAGTGCGAGAGTCGGAGGGGAAAGTACGGCGATGGGGAGGCTCTGAAAACCGAAGATCTCACGCGGAGACGCGGAGACGCGGAGAACTCCGTGCCGCGATGAGTTCTCTGCGTCTCCGCGTGAGATCCGGCGATGCCGGGCCGCCGCTACTTCGTCCCGGACGCGGCGAGGGTGCCGGTCATCGTGGGGTGGAAGGTGCACTTGTAGGTGCCGCCGCCGGTCACCTTCACCACCGCCGAGTCTCCCGCGGCGATGCTGCCGGTGTCCCACGCGCGGTCGTCCGCGGTGGCGGTGTGCGGCACGGCGTCGCGGTTCACGAACACCACCTCGTCTCCCGGACGCACCGCCAGCGACGCGGGGGAGAAGCCGAAGTTGCGGAGCTCTACGGTGTGGCGCTCGGGCGGGTGCGGCCGGCCGCCCCCGCAGGCGGCGAGCGCCAGGGCGGCCGCGGCGAGGGCGGCCGCCCGGAGCGGGGCGCGCATCAGCTCCCCTGCAGCTCCTTCTGGAGATCCTTCGCCATCTGCAGGTGCGCCGCGACCGCGGGCCGGACCTGCTGCAGCAGCGCCTTCAGCTCGGCGTTCTGCGCGTTGGGGATGAGGGTCTGGTCGATGGCCTGCAGCACCGTCTCGTGGTACTCCACCTCGTGGTCGATGTACGCGCGGTCGAACGCGGTGGGCGCCAGGTCGTTCAGCTGCTGGCGCGTCTGCTGGCCGCCCTGCGCCAGCTGCCGGCTGGTGTTGTTCTCCTCGGGCGTCACGTGCAGCTTGCCCGCCAGCGCCACCGCCTGCTTGTTCACGCCGCCGTGGTCGGTCACCATGCGCTGCCCGAACTCCTTCACCTTGGGGTTCTGCGCCTTCTCGCGCGCCTGCTCGCCCGAGGCGCTGTCGGCGCTGTTGGCGGCCAGCACGATGGCGGCGATCTGCGGGTCGGTGACGGCGCCCGGCTGCACCCCGGCCGGCGTCCCCGCCGCGGCCGCGGAGTCGGCGGGGGCCGGGGCCGCCGCCGTGGAGGCGCTGTCGGCGCCGGCGTTGTCGCCCGAGCCGTCGCTCTTGGCGCAGGCGGCGGCCAGCGCCAGCATCGCGGGCGCGGCGAAGGTAAGGACCAGGGTGCGGGTGATGCGGCTCATCTGCGTGCCTCCGGCTGAAGTGGGTGCCATCTACCGCTGTGGATACGCGCCGGGCGCGGCCGGTGGATGCTTCCGGTTCGCCCCGTGAGCGAGAAGGTGCATCGCCCCCTCGCATTTGTCAACATACTCTTTGACTTACTAGACAAGCTCCCTCCGCGGCGTTAGACTCGACGGTGGAAAGGAGGGCCATGCGAGTGCCGAACCGCTGGAACGAACGGCTGCTGGGGAGCACGCGCGGCCGGGTGATCACCCTGCTGCGCCGCCGCGAGCGCACCGTGAACGAGCTGGCCGACGAGCTGGCGCTGACCGACAACGCCGTGCGCACGCACCTGGCCGCGCTGGAGCGCGACGGCCTGGTGGCGCTCACCGGCGTGCGCCGCGGCGTGGGCAAGCCCGCGCACGTGTACGCGCTCACCCCCCAGGCCGACATCCTCTTTCCCCGCGCCTACGGCGTGGTGCTGCGCACGCTGGTCGAGGCGCTGCGTCAGTCGCTTCCCGCGGAGAAGGTGGACGCGCTGGTGGCCGAGGTGGGCCGCCGCCTGGCCGAGCCGTTCCCGCGCGCGGGCGGCGGGGTGCACGCGCGGGCGGAAGCCGCGGTCGCGGTGCTGGCGGAGCTGGGCGGCGTGGCCGAGGCGCACGTGGCGCGCGGCGTGGCCACCATCCGCGGCTTCGGCTGCCCCCTGCGCGAGGCGGTGGACGACGAGCCCGAGGTCTGCCGCATCGCCGCCGCGCTGCTGAGCGAGGTGGTGGGCTACGAGGTCACCGAATGCTGCGACCGCGGCGACGCCCCCAGCTGCCGCTTCACCTTCGCGGAGACGGCGACGGCGTAGTCTCCAGCCTCCCTCCCGGGGTTGGAAACCCCGGGCAGCAACGGCACAAAGTCCCTCCGGGACTGCGGCCATGCTTTTCCCGCTCCACCGAGGCTGCCGTGTTACGACAGCCTCGGCATGCATCCGGCGGGCCCGTCCACCTGGATGCATGGGAGCAGTCCCGCCGCCCGGGGTTGGAAACCTCGGGCAACAACGGCACAAAGTCCCTGCGGGACTGCGGCCATGCTTTTCCCGCTCCACCGAGGCTGCCGTGCTGCGACAGCCTCGGCATGCATCCGGCGGGCCCGTCCGCCTGGATGCAGGGGAGCAGTCCCGCAGGGACTTTGTGCTGTTGTAGCCCCCCAATTCCATTGGGGGTGATGAGCGGCCCCCGCGCACGAAAATCACCCCCGCGCCGAAGCCACGGCGCGGGGGTGTTTGCATCTCCATCTACCCCGGCCCGGTCAGTCGCGGTAGAGGCGGTAGCGCTCCTGCGTCTGGCGCCAGGCGCGCAGCTCCTCCTGCCAGCGGCGCTGGATGGTGCGCGGGTCGTCGCCGCGCTGGAAGGCGGCCATCGCCCACCGGCTCCCCAGCATCTGCGTCATCCCCGGCGGGTCCTCGATCTTGAACTGCTGCGGGTGCAGCCGCCGGATCTCGGTCAGCAGCGCCAGCGTGGCGAACGGCGCGTCGAACTTCTCGCGGTCGGTCACCGTCAGCCGGATCATGTGGTGCGGCTGCGCGCCGGACGGCGTCAGCGTCACCGAGTCCAGCCGCACGCCCTGGAGGTCGTACTTCGCCACGGCGGCCAGCACCGCGCCGGCGTTCATCCACGGCGCGCCCAGGTAGCTGAACGGCGCGTCCGTCCCCCGCCCCACCGCCACGTTGGTGGCCTCGGCCAGCACCAGCCCGCTGTACTTCAGCGCCGCGTCCAGCGAGCGGATGTTGGGCGACGGGTTCACCCACCGCAGCCCGGTCGCGTCGAACCACTCGTCTCCCTCCCACCCCTCGGCGCGGATCACGTGCAGGTCGGCGCCCACGCGGAAGGCGTCGTTCACGTAGCGCGCCACCTCGCCCACCGTCATCCCGTGGCGCAGGGGGACGGGATACAGCCCCGTGATGGCCTGCCCCACGTGCTCGGTGCGGATCTCCATCGCCATCATGGGCCCCTGCGCCGCCGAAGTGATGGGGTTCGGGCGGTCCAGGACGATGAAGGGGATGTGCTGCGCCGCCGCGGCCTCCATCGCCAGCGCCATGGTCCACACGAAGGTGTACGGCCGCGCGCCGATGTCCTGGATGTCGAACATCAGCACGTCGATTCCACGCAGCATCTCGGGCGTGGGCTTCTGCGTGCGCCCGTAGAGGGAGAAGACGGGGATGCCCGTGGCGCTGTCGACCTGGTTCTCCACCCGCGCGCCCCCCTCGTACGTCCCCCGCACCCCGTGCTCGGGGCCGAAGAGGGCCACCAGCCGCACCCCCGGCGTGCGCGCCAGCAGGTCCACCGCGTGCTGCCCGGTGGAGGTCACGGCGGTCTGGTTGGTGATGAGGCCCACGCGCCTGCCGCGGATCAGCGCCATCGAGTCGCGGACCAGCACCTCCAGCCCGGGAAGGACACGGTGCTGCGCCGCCGGCCGCTGCTCCGCCGAGCCGGCGTTGGGGGTGGGCAGCGAGTCGGCGGCGCCGTCGCGCTGCGGGGGGCTGGCGCTGCGGCACGCCGCGCTCGCGGCGATGGCCAGCGCGGCCAGGAGATGCACGTGGGCGGGTTGGCGTCGCATGTGCGCTACGGGTAAGTTGGGCGCCCGGCGCGGCAGTGGGGCCGCGGCGGCTGGCACGTTCCAAGCAGATGCGGGGCCGCCGGCCCCGGCATCCGGAGCGGGCGGCGCTGCGAAAGGCGGGCCACGCGCGGGCGGCGGGGCCGGAAGATCCGGTAGATAAGGGGAAGAGGGGCGGCTTGAGCGAAACGTTCCGTCCGGCGCGGCCGGACGAGCTGGAAGAGGTGGCCCGGCTGGAGGCGCACTCGTTTCCCGCGCCGGGGCGGGGCCACCGCTGGTGGATGGAGTTCCTGCGCACGGGGCCGCACGGGGGGCTGGAGGCGCTGTGGGTGGCCGAGGAGAACGGGCGGCTGGTGGGCGCCTGCCAGCTCCTGTGGCTGCGCCAGTGGATCGCCGGCGCGGCCATCCCCGTGATGGGGCTGGCCGGCGTCGCCATCAGCCCGACGCACCGGCGGCGCGGGCTGGCGCAGCGGATGCTGGTGGCCGGCTTCGAGCACGCCCGCGAGCGCGGCGACGTGGGGTCGGCGCTCTTTCCCTTCCGCGCGTCGTTCTACGAGGACCTGGGCTACGGGCTGGCCGGCGAGGCGCACCAGTACCAGCTCCCGCCCATGCTCCTGCCCGACGACAAGGCCGAGCGGATGAAGGTGCGCCTGGTCGACACGCCCGAGGACCTGGTGGCCATGAAGGCGGTGTACGCCGAGGCCGCGCGGCTGCTGCAGACCGGGCAGCTGGACCGCACCGACCGCAGCTGGCGCGGAAGCTGGGGCGAGGAGGAGCAGGCCGCGGTGGTCTACTGGAACGACGACGGGGTGCCGGAAGGGTACTGCATCGTCCGCTACCGCGCCGACCTGCCGCTGGACCGCCGCTACCTGGAGGTGGAGGAGCGCGCCTGGCTCAGCATCGCCGCGCAGCGCGGCATCTACGGCTGGCTCAGCACGCTGGGCGACCAGTGGCGCGAGATCGCCTACCGCGCGCACCCCGAGGAGGGGTTCGGCGACCGCATCCGGGAGCCGCGCCTCCCGCTCCTGCAGGCGCCGTCGTGGCGGCTCTGGTTTCCGTCGGCCACGCTGGTCCGCGGGCCCATGTTCCGCGTGCTGGACGTGTGCGACGCGCTGAAGACGCGGTCGCTGGCCAGCGAGGCCGAGCTCACGCTGAAGCTGGAGATCGAGGACGCGCAGGTCCCCGAGAACCGCGGCCCCTGGCGGGTGCGGATCGAGGGCGGGGCCATGCAGGTGGAGCACTGGATCGGCGGGCGCTGCGACGCGGAGCTGGCCATGCCCATCCAGACGCTCTCGCGCATCTACATCGGCGCCATTGCCCCGTGGCAGGCGCTCTCCGGCGGGCTGGCCACGCTGAACGGCGCCGACGTGGTGAAGATGCTGGACCGCGCGTTCGAGGTGCCGAAGCCGTGGATGTTCGACCGGTTCTGAAGAAGTGCGGGAGTGCGGGAGTGCGGTGAATCCGTTCGCGGTTTCCCCTCCCCCAGTCGGTTTGGGGGGAGGGGATGGCGAGCGGAGCGAGCCGGGGGAGAGGGCCGCGGGGCCGGGGACGTGCAGGGATGGTTCGGACCGATGCTTGAAGAGTCGGTGTGAGGTGGGGACGAGGTTCGCAGCAGTTCCCGAGATCGTGAACCCGGGAGGAGCGACGATGCGGAGATCCGGCGGGATTCTGGCGGTGCTGGCGGCGCTCGCGCTGGCCGCGTGCGGCGGCGGGGGGGGCGGCGGGCAGCCCGGCGGGCAGGGGGCCGACGAGGCGCCTCCGCCCGGGAACTTCAACACCTTCGGCGGCGGGCCCCCGGGCGGCACCCTGGTCATGCTGGCCGAGGGCGACGCCGACAACCTGAACCCCCTCATCTTCGAGGCCACGCAGTCGTATCAGCTGGTGCACCTGATGTTCCGGGCCATCGGCCGGCGCGACAGCACGCTCAGCAACTACACGCCGGACTTCGCCGAGCGGTGGGAGGTGAAGGACCCCACCACCGTGGTCGTGCACGTGCGGCCGGGGATCAGGTGGCACGACGGCGTTCCCACCAGCGCGAACGACGTGGTGTACGCCATCCAGATGCAGAAGAACGACCAGATCGCCTCCACCCGCCAGCAGGACATCGAGGGGATCGCCTCGGCGCGCGCGCTCGACAGCATGACGGTGGAGGTGAAGCTGTCGAAGCCCGGCCCCGCCACCGTCAACTCGCTGCTCGAGGTGGTCCCCGTTCCCCGGCACCTGCTGGACAGCATCCCGCCGGCACGGATGCGCTTCGCGGCGTTCAACCAGCGGCCGGTGGGGAACGGGCTGTTCCGCTTCGTGCGCTGGAACAAGAACCAGGAGATCGTGGTCGAGGCCAACCGCGACGCCCCGCAGCGCCCCTCGCTGGACCGCATCATCGTGCGCGTGGTTCCCGACCCCAGCGCGCGCCTGACCGCGCTGATCAACGGCGAGGGCGACCTGGACAAGGTGACGGCCGACCAGCAGGCGCGGCTCCGGGCCTCGCCCAACGTCCGCCTGGCCAGCGCGGCGCGCGTGCGGCCGGGGTGGATCGTGTGGAACGTCGACAAGCCGCCGGTGAACGACCCCGTGGTCCGGCGCGCCTTCCTGATGTCGGTGAACCGGCAGCAGCTGGCGCAGCTCGAGTTCGGGCCCGAGGGCGAGCCGGCGCTGTCGCCCATCCCCTCCAAGCTGCGCGAGCACAGCCCCGACGTGCGGCCCATTCCGTACAACGTGGCGCAGGCCGGCCAGCTGCTGCAGCAGGCCGGGTGGGTCGACAGCAACGGCGACGGCATCCGCGACAAGGGCGGCCAGCCGCTGCGGCTGGTCATCGAGTACAGCTCGGCGGACCCGGTACGGCAGGACATGCTCATCGCCATGCAGGCCATGGCCAAGCAGGCGGGCATCGCCATCGTGCCGCAGTCGTACGAGCGCACCACCTGGGTGGCCCGGCTGCGCGGCCGCGAGTTCGTGGGCTCGTTCTGGGGATGGGGATGGGGCCCGGGGGTGATGGGGCCCAACGCGCGCGGCGTGTGGTCGTCCGCCAGCATTCCCCCGGGCGGCGCCAACTTCGCGGGATACCGGAACCCCAGGCTCGACGCGCTGCTCGACTCGGTGATCGTGGAGGCCGACACCGGCCGGTCGCGCGGGATGTGGCGCCAGATCGAGCAGACGGTGATCGACGACGCCGTGTACGCGCCGATCTTCTTCGACCCCGAGTTCTACGGCGTGAGCTCGCGCTTCCGCGGGGTGAAGTTCCGCGGCCCCGAGTGGTGGGAAGACGTGATCTACTGGTGGATCCCGCCCAACCAGCTCACCGCGCGCGACAAGCAGGGCGCCGGCCAGCCGGCCCGCTAGGAACCGCAGGGGTCTCACGCGGAGACGCAGAGAACTCACCGCACGACCAGATCCGCCCCTCGCCGAGCCATCGGGCGAGGGGCGGATCGCGCTTCAGCCACATCGCACTCAACGCGTCATAATGGTTGACTCACGGCAATCAGGCGGCTATCGTTTCCGGTGACGTTTCGGCCGAATGTCATCGTTCCCAACTCCTTATACGCGCTTTGCTGCGCGGCAGGGAGAGGCGTGCGCTCGTCCCGCGGAATGCGGGCGGGCTTCCTTTCGCGAATCGGGAGGAGCGATGAAAAAGCTGAAGATGGACGACCTGCGCGTGGAGTCGTTCGCCACCACGGCCGCGCAGGCCGGCAGGCGCACGGTCCACGGGTACGAGAGCCCGCACACCTGGTACGTGGAATCGTGCGCGCCGAACTGCGGCTCTACCTACTGGATCTCCTGCGATCCCGCCAACGGGCCGGACACCTGCGCCCAGACGTGTCCCGGCACTTGCGACCCGCTCGTCTGCTCGGTGAACGTCACCTGCCCCTGGGGTTATCCGACCTGTAACGAGGAGTGCGTCTGAGCGGTCTCGCCCAGGATGATTGGAGATGTTCGGACAGCAGAATCCGCCCCTCGCCTGATCGTCAGGCGAGGGGCGGATTCTCTGCCGCACCAACCCCGGCTCATCGCCACGAGGCTGGGCGGCAGTCCCGAAGGGACTTTGTGCTGCTGTTGCCGGCGAAATCATTCGCCCGTTCCCCATCCGGGCGGGGGTGAATGGCGATTGGCGGCGGCGGGCGTAGATTCCCCGCCGGACATCCCACTCCCGATTTCCTGTCGCTTCCGACCGCTGATGCGTGTGACTCTTCGCGGCGTGCTGGCCGCCGCGTTCGTGCTGGGGATGTGCGCGCTGTGCGTGCGGCTGGGCTTCTGGCAGCTGGACCGGCTGCAGCAGCGCAAGGCCCGCAACCACGCCGTCGAGGTGGCGCTGCGCATGCCCACGCTGGACTTCGACTCGCTGACGGCCGCGGCCGTGGAGCGCCAGCCCGAGTTGTTCATCAACCGCAAGGTCCGCGTGACCGGCACGTACGACCCGGCGGGCGACATCGTCCTGCGCGGGCGCTCGAGCGACGGCAACCCGGGCGTGCACATCGTCACTCCGATCCTCGTCCCCCACGTCCCGCAGGCGCTGCTGGTGAACCGCGGGTGGGTGCCCTCGCCCGACGCGGCCACGGTGGACGCGCGGCCGTACGCCGAGCCGGGGGAGCGCACCATAGTCGGGCTGTTCATGGAGGTGCCGCGGAACACCCAGGCCGGCGGCCAGCCCGCGGAGACGACCGTCGGCGGAAAGCGCGTCACCACCTACCGCCGGCTCGACCTGGACGTGCTGCGCCGCAGGTCGCCGCGGCCGGTGCTGCCGCTGTACGTGCAGCAGCTTCCCGATTCGGGCGCGGCCGGACGGCCGCCGGTGCGCGTTCCCACCCCCCCGCTCGACAACGGGCCGCACCTGAGCTACGCGGTGCAGTGGTTCAGCTTCGCGGCCATCGGCATCATCGGGCTCATCGTCGTGTGGGTCCGGCAGCGGCGCGCGGCTCGGGGGCCGGGCTAGGCCAAGGTAGCCCGGGCGAATGAATTCGCGGCAACCACGGCCCGAAGTCCGCCTTCGCGGACTCCCACCCGCATTTCCGTGCGAAGCGCTGGCATCGGTGCCCGTCAGAGTGGCCAGCAGGCGGGCCAGGATTGATGCCGAGTGCGCAAGTGCTTTCCCCGCAGCGAGTTCTCTGCGCCTCCGCGTCTCCGCGTGAGATCAGATCAGTTCCCCGTCCCCACGCCGAAATCCATGTCTCCGGGGTGCGCATCTTGCACCCGTCCAGCCTTCCTTCCCCGTTGTTCGCACCGGGGATGAGCACGGGCGGGAAACGGCGCCGGCTGCGCCGCTGGATCACTCAACCGAGGGAGGGTGAGCATGGCACGCTACGGACGGGACTTCGACCGCGACGGGTGGGGGATGCAGGGGAACGAGGGCACGGGCGGCGGCTCCGGCTTCTACGGCGGCAGCGACCAGTTCGGCGCGCACTGGCGCGGTGGCCAGGATCGCGGCGGCCGCGGCGGCGGCCAGTTCGGCGGAAGCCAGTACGGCGGGATGGGCGCCGACGCGCAGGAGCAGGACGACTTCGGCGGGGCCTGGCACCGCGGCCGCAGCGGCTTCGGCACCGGCGGCGGAAGCTACGACCGCGACTACGGCAGCGGCTGGGCCGGCAACCCCGGCGGCTGGCGCAGCGGCGGCCTGACCCGCGGCTACGGCGGTGACTACCTGAGCGGCGCCAGCTACGGCTACGAGACCGGCGGGGGATACTCGCCCGGGCGCGGCAACGACTACGGATACACCGGCGGGGGATACGGCGCCGGCGGCGGCTACGACTACACCCGCGGTGGCGGCTCGGGGAGCGACTTCGAGACCGGCGGCGGGATGGGGAACGACTGGGGCGCGCGCGACACCGGCATGGGCGGCGGGCTGAGCCGCGGCGGCGCGGCGGGCGGCAGCTGGGGCGGCCAGCAGCAGGACGAGACGCGCCGCATGCGCGCCTCCGAGATCATGACCGACAATCCCGAGTGCGTGACGCCCGAGAGCTCGCTGGCCGACGCCGCGGCCAAGATGCGCGACCTGAACGTGGGCATCATTCCCGTGGTGGACAGCGAGCAGAACCGCCGCCTGCGCGGCGTGGTCACCGACCGCGACATCACCATCCGCGCGGTGGCCGAGGGGATGGACGCGCGCAGCACCAAGGTGAGCGAGGTGATGACCACCGAGGTGGAGGCCTGCAACAAGAACGACACGGTGGCCGACATCCTCCGGGTGATGGAGCGCGAGCAGGTGCGGCGCGTGCCGATCACCGATCGCGAGGGGCGGCTGGTGGGGATCGTGGCGCAGGCCGACGTGGTGCGCGACGTGGACAGCGAGCGCGGCGAGCACCGCGTGAACGACGCCATCGAGCACATCTCCGAGCCCACGCGCGGCGGCCGCGGCGGAATGATGCGCGGCAGCCAGTCGCGCGGCGGCGGCTACGGGGGCGGGATGGGCGCCGGCGGCAGCCGCTCGGGCGGCGGGATGGTCGGCAGCGGCAACCGCTCCGGCAGCGGCTTCATGGGAGGCAACCGCTCGGGCGGCGGGATGAGCGCCGGCGGCCGCGGCACCACGCAGCGCTCCGGTGCCGAGGGGATGGGCGGGGCGACGAACCTCGGCTCGCAAGGCGGCGGAACCGAGTTCGGCAGCGGCTCCAGCAACGCCGGCGACCAGGGCGACGGCAACAGCTGATCGTCCCGGTCGCGGGATGCAGAGGGGGAGGCTTCCGATCGGGGGCCTCCCCCTTCGCTGTCGTGCTCTCCGCGCGACGGGAGCCCTCGTCCCCCGGTCTTCTCCCGGCGCGACGATGCGGACCTCGGCGATGGACGGCATCGCCTGCCGACCCGCGGTTGCGTGAGGGATGCGCGCCCGGAGGGCCGGGACGGCGCCGCGCGTGGGAGGATGCCGGCGAATCGCGCGGATGCACGGCGCGGCGGTGGCCCGGCGCGGTTGGCAACGGTCGTATCGTTGCCTACCGCGCGCGCAGCCCGGTTTGGCGCCTCGGCGCCAAACACGCCCGAGCCCGCCGTTCATGCCGATCGCCGGCCCCGCGAAAATCATCTCCGCGGCACCGGTGGCGAAAAATTTCCAGCGGGATACATTCTCCCCCCGGAGCCTCTCTCGTGGAGGTGTGGGGAGGGGAGTTGGACCAGAAACCCGATGGGAGGTGCGTGATGCCGTTCACCCTGCCGGATCTGCCGTACGCCTTCGACGCGCTGGAGCCGCACATCGACGCGAAGACGATGGAGATCCACCACGACAAGCACCACAAGACGTACGTCGACAACCTGAACGCCGCGCTGGAGAAGCACCCGGAGTTCCAGGCCGGCGACGACGTGGACGCGCTGCTGCGGCGCATCAACGAGGTGCCCGACGACATCCGCGGCGCCGTGCGCAACAACGGCGGCGGGCACAGCAACCACAGCCTGTTCTGGCAGATCATGGGGCCCGGCGGCGGGGGCGACCCCACCGGCCCCATCGCCGGCGCGATCGACGCGAACTTCGGCGGCTTCGCGGGGCTGAAGGAGAAGCTGGTGGCCGCCGGGAAGGGGCGCTTCGGGAGCGGGTGGGCGTGGCTGGTGTGGGACAACGGGCGCTTGGCGGTGACCGACACCGCCAACCAGGACAGCCCGCTGATGGAGGGCAAGTTCCCCATCCTGGGGATAGACGTGTGGGAGCACGCCTACTACCTGAACTACCAGAACCGCCGCCCGGACTACCTGGACGCGTGGTTCAGCACGGTGAACTGGGACGAGGTGAACCGCCGCTACAAGCAGGCGGCCGGCGCCAGCTGACGCCTCGCCGCGGATCGATCGTGACGCGCCCCCGCCGGACCTGCCGGCGGGGGCGCTTTTCGTCGCCGCCGTCCACCGCGCGAACGTTCGCCGGCACCCGTTTCCATCAGCCGATGGAGGCTGATAGCCTGCTGGTGAAACAGAGCGGGGCGTAGATGGGGACGCGGGTTGCCGCGGGCCCGCATCCTGCGGCGCTTCCCGGCCCGGCGCGCCGCACGGGCGCGCACGGTCCCCCGAACGGAGAGGGCACGATGAAGAAGCTGATGCTGGATGTCGGGACGCTGGCGGTGGAGTCGTTCGACATGGGCGAGAACGCCGCCGGGCGCGGCACCGTGCGCGGCCACGACACGCGCTACACCGAGTTCTGCAACACGCGTACGTGCGGCGTGCTGACGCATTGCGGCTGCCAGGTGGACGACCCGGGGCCGTTGGAGCGGCAGGAGCCGGCCGAGTAGGCGGCGGATCGACACGCGTAGCACTTCGCGCCCCCTTCCGGCGCGCCGAAACGGGGCGTCTGCTACGCGCGTCGGAAGCACGCGGGCCGAGATGCGGCGAAGACTTGCGCGATATCCGGCGCGGGATGATGTTCCGTCGCCCGCCGCGCCGTTGGGGCCCCGGTGCGCACCATCTGGTTCCGGAGCATCACGAAGGGCGCGGCGGGCGCGGCAATTTTCCGTCATCCCCACACCGAGGGAGAACACCGAATGCGCAAGCTCACGCTCCAGCTCGAAGACCTTACCGTGGATTCGTTCACCGCGGGCGAGGCCGAGGACCGCCGCGGCACCGTGCGGGGCCACGACACGCGCGTCACCGAGTTCTGCTCGATGAAGCCGTGCAAGCCCAGCAGCGTGTGTCCCACGGTCGACACCTGCGCCCGCCACGACGACGACGCCGAGCAGCTGCCGCCGAAGTAGCGTGCCCTACGCCCCTCGCCGATCCCGGCGAGGGGCGGTCGTGTCTTTCGCGGCCACGCCGCCGCGAGGCATCTCCATTCCAGCACGGAGGCCCACGATGAAGAAGCTCACGCTCCAGCTCGAAGCCCTGCGCGTGGACACGTTCGAGACCGGCCTGGCGGAAGACCTCCGGGGCTCGGTGCGCGGCCACGACACGCGCGAGACCGAGTTCTGCCCCACGCCGTTCAAGCCCTGCCTGCCCACGCAGGCGTGCCCCACGCGCTACACCTGCGCGCGGCACGACGACGAGCAGCTCCCCGCCGCGCTGGGCGAGCCGCAGCTGCCGCCGAAGTAGCTCGACCGACCGCCCCCGCCGCGTATTGCCGGCGGGGGTGCGTCCGCCCGCCGCGGCGCGGGCGGCGCATGTCCAACCTCGATCCCGGAGGCCAAACATGAAGAAGCTGATGCTGGAGCTGGACGCGCTGAGCGTGGAGTCGTTCGACACGGGCACCGGGGCCGCCCGCGGCGGCACCGTGCGCGGCCACGACACGCGCGAAACCGAGTGGTGCTACTCCACGTACGTGGGCTGCAAGCCCACGGTGGGCTGCGTTTCGAACCTCACCTGCGCGCGGCAGGAGGACGAGATCCCCGCCGCGATGGGCGAGCGCCAGCTCCCCCCGAAGTAGCGTCCAGGCAGGGCGATTCCCCGCGCCTCCGCCGGTCCGCCGGTGGCGGCGCGGTCCGTCCCTCCGATGCGGATCACCCCTCACGAACTGGAGACCGCGATGAAGAAGCTGACGCTGGAGCTGGACGCGCTGAGCGTGGAGTCGTTCGACACCGGGGCCGAGGCGGCCGGCGAGGGCACCGTCCGCGGCCACGACACGCGCATCACCGAATGGTGCCAGTCGACGTACGTGGGGTGCAAGCCCACGATCGGCTGCGTGTCGCGCCTCACCTGCGCGCGCGAGGACGACGAGATCCCCGCCGCCATGGGCGAGCCGCAGCTGCCGCCGAAGTAATCCCGATCCCGATCGCCTCCGCCGCGCATCCGCCGGCGGGGGCACCCGCATCACCCCCCTGCCTCGCGACTCCCGCGAGGCATCTTCATCCCCAAAGATCCGGAGATCCCACCCATGAAGAAGCTTACGCTCGGGCTCGACGCGCTGCAGGTGGAGTCGTTCGACACCGGCGACGCCGGCCGCGGCGGCACGGTGCGCGGCCACGACACGCAGTACACGGAGTGGTGCAACTCCACGTACGCCGGGTGCTCGGTGAAGCACTGCGAGTCGCAGATCGATTCCTGCGACCCGTGCAACCTGACCCCGTTCTGCGCCGAGACCGACCTCTGCGCGGAAACCGAGGCCCCGGTCTGCTGATCGGGCATCGCCAACCGCGATCTCACGCGGAGACGCGGAGACGCAGAGAACTCATCACGCGGTGAGCTCTCCGCGCCTCCGCGTCTCCGCGTGAGTCATCCCCACTTTTCGAGGAAGCGCATCAGCGCCGCTTCCTCGGGATAGTAGCGGCCGGGGTTGGCGTCGTCGTCGGGGCGCGGAAGCTCGCGCATGAGCGGGGCGATGGTGCGCCCCTGCAGGTAGCGGTCGAACACGGCGGGGTGGATGTACGCGCTGCGGCAGACGGCGGGGGTGTTGCCCAGCTCCGACGACACCAGCTTGCAGGCCAGCACCACGTTCTGCCTGGCCTCGCGCTCGCTCTTCGCGGGGCCCAGGTCGGCCAGGATGGTGGCCGCGCGCACCGTGCCGCCCCAGGTGCGGATGTCCTTGGAGGTGTACCGCTCCCCCACCACCTCCTTCAGGTAGCGGTTCACGTCGGTCGCGGTGACGCTCCGCACCTTTCCCTCCTCGTCCACGTACTTGAACAGCCGCGCGCCGGGAAGCTTCATCACCTCCTGGATTACCTCCACCAGCGGCGTGTCGGCCACCACCTTGCGCGTGTCGATGGACTTCTTGCCGATGTAGCGGAAGAGCAGGTCGTTGCCGCTGATGCGCAGGTGCTTCCGGCGCAGCGTGGCAATGCCGAAGGTCTTGTTGCGCACCGCGTACTTCTCGCTGCCGATGCGAAAGAAGCCGCGCTGCATGAGCCGGACGATGAGCGCCAGCACCTTGCGCCGCCCCACGCCCGGCTCCTTCAGGTGCACCTCGGTGGCCTCGCGCAGGCGGGGGAGGTCGCGGGCGTACTGCAGCAGGCGGCGGTACTTGCGGCGGGCGCCCTTCGCCACGGCGTCGGGGTGATAGCGGTACTGCTTGCGCCCCGCGGCGTCGATCCCCCACGCCTGCACCTTGGCGCCCGCGCCGGCGGCGATGTGCACGTCCGTCCACGCGGGGGGGATGGCGAGCGCGCGGATGCGCTCCAGCGCCGGCTCGCTGCGCAGCGGCTTGCCGTCGCCGCGCAGGTAGGTGAAGCCGTCGTCCGGGCTCCCCGCGCGCCGCCACCACCGCTCCGCCGCCGGCTTCTTCGCCGCCGGACGGGGAGTGCGGGAGTGCGGGAGTGCGGGAGTGCGGGAGTGCGTCGTCGTCGCCATGCGGACCGCGCAGATACAAGGAATGTTCCGACCCCCGGGAACGGCGATCTCACGCGGAGGCGCGGAGGCGCGGAGGTCCTCGGCGAGTTTCTCCGCGTCTCCGCGTCTCCGCGTGAGATCCAGCGAGGTCGGGAAGATGCAGAAGAGGAGCGGAAAACGATGAGTTCTCCGCTCCTCTGCTTCCCTGCGTGAGCCCTGCGGTCCTGCGGTTCAGCCGTTCAGGGGCGTCGCGGCGCCAGCGTGTTGCGGATGCGCTCCAGCTCGGTGCGCAGGTCGCGGATGGTGTCGCCCCGCTCCGAGAAGCCGCGGCGCAGGCGCGCCAGCTCCGCCGCCGACGCGCCCCCGCTTTCGCCCGGCTGCGTGACGGTGCGGGTGACGGTGGTGGTGTCGCACCCGCCGGCCAGCCCCGGGGGGCGGTCGCCGCAGGGAACCCGCATCTGCCGGACGAGCCCCAGCAGCGTTCCCGCCTCGCGCCGGTAGCCGCCGCGCAGCGACCGCGCCGAGTCGTCGGCCACGTAGATGGCCAGGTGCTGCTCCGCCGCGCGCAGGTCTGCCCCGGCGCGCGGGTCCAGGTTCAGCAGCCCCAGGAAGTAGCGCGACTCGTGCCCCTCGTGCGTCCGCGGATACTCGGCCGCCAGCCGCTGGTACAGCGCCTCGGCCACGCGCAGCGAGTCGTGCGAGTAGGCGTCGAACGCCTGCCGCCACAGCTGCTCGCGCGCGCCGCCGCCCGGCTCGCGCGGGCCGCGCCCCAGGCCGAGCGTGGCGCAGGCGGACAGGAGCGGCACGGCGAATATCAGGCGCAGCGTCTTCATCGGCGCACGGCAGGGGCATGGGGCTCGGCGGCGCGCGGGGCGGGCGGCCGCTCGGGGAGGGTCACTCGGAACATCGTCCCTTTTCCGACCTCGCTCTCTGCAGTGATCGTGCCCCCGTGGGCCTCCACGATCTCGCGCGCGATGGCCAGCCCCAGCCCCGACCCCACCGAGCGCGGCTGCGCGCTGTTGTCCACCTGGTAGAACTTCTCGAAGATCTTGGGCAGCTTGTCGGCCGGGATCCCCACCCCGCTGTCGCGCACCGCCACGCACAGCCCCGTGCCGTCGCGCTCCGCGTCGAGGGCGATGCGGCCGCCGCGCTCGGTGAACTTGAAGGCGTTGGACAGGATGTTCCCCAGCACCTCGTTCAGCCGGTCGGCGTCGCCCTCGATGTTCACCGGCGCGTCGCCGGCCACCTGCACGTGGAAGTCGATGCCGTTCTGGAAGGCCAGCACGCGGAAGCCGCTGGTCAGCTCCTCCAGGAAGTCGCGCACGTTGATGCGGCGCAGCTCCAGCCGCCCGCCCCCCGCCTCGAAGCGGGAGATGTCGAGCAGCCGGTGCACGAGGCGGGTGAGGCGGTCCACCTGGTCCGACACGGCCTCCAGCGTCTTCTTCTGCTGGTCGTTCACGCTCCCGTAGATGCCGTCGGCCAGGAGGGAGACGTAGCCGCGGATGACGGAGAGCGGCGTCTTGATCTCGTGGCTGGCCACCGACACGAACTCGGCCTTCAGGCGGTCCAGCTCGGCCAGCTGCGCCGTCATGGTCGAGAACGAGCGCGCCAGGTCGCCGATCTCGTCGGGCCGCTCCACCGGGATGCGCACGTCGGGCTCGAAGTCGCCCTCGGCCACGTGGCTCATCCCCCGCCCCAGCTCGTCGATGGGGCGCAGCATGGCCCGCGTCATCAGGATGCCGATGATCACGGTGAGCGCCAGCGACAGCGCGAGCGCCACGAGCGTGGTGTTGCGCGCCGCCGTGGCCACGTCGGACGCGCGCCGCACCCGCTCCTCGGCCTCGGCGCCGATGGCCTCGTCGATGGGCTTCAGGCGTTCGGTCATTCCCCGGTACGCCGGGTCGGCGTAGGTCCCGCGGAACCGGTCCTGGTCGTCGGGCGTGGGAAAGGGGAGCAGCTGGAACTCCCGCCGCACCACGCTCTTCAGCGTCTCCCACTGGTGCCGCGCGTCGGTCACCGCGCGGCGGTAGGCGGCGCCGTGCGGCCGCCGGATCAGCGCGGCCAGGTCTCGGTCGCCGGCGGCCATGGCGTCCTCGGCCGTCCCGCGCCACGAGTCCGCCTTGGGCCGGTCGATGTTGATGAGCACCACCGCGTTGTCGTCGGCCGACTGCAGCGCCTCGAGGTTCTTGCGCAGGCTCCCCAGGTTCGAGGTGGCCTCGGTGTCGCGCACCTTCAGCTCCGACGCGATGCGATGCACGGTGCCCAGCGACAGCAGCGCGTAGGTGGCGGGGATGCCCATCACCACCACGGTCGCCAGCAGGGTCAGCACGATGCGCTGCCGGAGCCTCATCGCCCCTCCCGCGCGACGGGGGAGCGCGCGAGCGGCGCGAAGGGCATCGCCCCGCGCGCTGGATCGTCCACCGAAGAGATCGTCTTCCCGAGAAGGGTCATCCGTCCGCCGAAGCCTGCCTGTGCGGGGCGCGCGCGGAAGCCGATGCGCGCGGGGAGGTGACGACGCGGCGGCGCCCGCCGTCACCGCCGGAGTCACGCAAGAGGCGTGTCACCCCTCGCCGGTGCCCGGGGTTCCGCCGCCCGCCCGCTCGCGGCGCTTCACCTCGTCCCAGAGCACGTCCAGCTCTTCCAGCGTTGCCTGGCCGAAGACCAGCCCGCGCTCCGCCGCCAGCGCCTCGACCGCGCCGAAGCGCCGCGCGAACTTCTCGTTCGCCCGGCTCAGCGCGGACGAGGGATGCGCGTCGGCCAGCCGCACCAGGTTCACCACGGCGAAGAGGAGGTCGCCCAGCTCCTCCTCCACCTTCGCCGGGTCGCCCGATTCCAGCTCGTGGCGGGCCTCGTCCACCTCCTCGCGCACCTTGTCCCACGCGCCGCGCCAGTCGCTCCAGTCGAAGCCGAACTCGGCCACGCGCGCCTGCACCCGGTAGGCGCGGGTGAGGGGGTCCAGCCCCGAGGGAACGGCGTCCAGGATCGACTCCGCCGCGCCGCGCTCCGCCCGCTCGCGCGCCTTGATGGCCTCCCACGGCTGGTGCGCGCCGCCGTACAGGTGCGGGTGCCTCCGGCGCATCTTTTGCTCGACCGCCGCCACCACGTCCTCGCGGCCGAAGAGCCCGTCCTCCTCGGCCATCACGACCTGGAAGGCCACGTTCAGCAGCAGGTCGCCCAGCTCGTCCCGCACCGCCTCCGCGTTGCCCGCGGCGATGGCCCGCGCCGCCTCGTGCGCCTCCTCGACGAGGTAGGGCTGCAGGGACGCGGGGGTCTGCGCCGCGTCCCACGGGCAGCGCGCGCGGAGAAAGGCGGCCAGCGCCAGCGCGCGGTCGAAGGTGCCGCCGGGGGGCGGCAGGGGCGGGTTTTCGGCTTGCGACGGGCTCACAGGCGGCCTAGAATACCGGTTTCGTGTCCGATCCGTCAACCGCGGTTTCGAGGGCCTGGGTCGAGGTGGACCTGGGCGCGCTGGGGGAGAACCTGCGCCAGGTGCGGAACGCCGCGCCCGGCGCGGGCGTCGTTCCCATGCTGAAGGCCGACGCCTACGGCCTGGGCGCCGCGCAGGTGCTCCGCGCCGTCCTGGCCGAATTCGCGCCCGACGGCCCCTGGGCCATCGGCGTGGCCGCCGTCAGCGAAGGCGAGGCGCTCCGCGCGCTGGGGTGGGCGGGGCGCGTGCTGGTCTGCGCCCCCGTGGCCCCCGGCGAGGAGCGGCGCGCGGCGCTGGCCGGCCTCACCCTTTCCATCTCCGCGCTCGACGCGCTGGACCGCTGGGCCGCGGCGGCGCGCGACACCGGCCGGAGCGTGAGCTTCCACACCGAGATCGACACGGGGATGGGGCGCGCGGGGCTCCCCGCCGGCGCCGCGGGCGAATGGGGCCCCGCGGTCGCGGAGCGGTCGGGGGATCTTATCGCATGGGAAGGGTGTTTTACGCACTTCCATTCCGCGGACGAGCCGGACCTGGGCCCCACCGAGGCCCAGGTCCGCCTGTTCCGGGCGGCGCTGGCGGAGCTTCCGCCGGAGCCGGAAGGCGCGCCCCGGAGGGTGGTCCACTGCGCCAACAGCGCGGCGGCGCTCCGCCGGGGCGGGTTCGGGATGGACCTGGTGCGCCCGGGGATCTTCCTCTACGGCGGCCAGGCCGGGGTGGAGACGCATCCGGCGCCCGTCGCCTCTGTCCGCGCCCGCGTGGTGCGGGTGGCCGACGCGCCGCCGGGGGCCACGGTGGGCTACGGCGCCACGTACCGCTCGCGTGGGCCGGAGCGCTGGGCCACGCTGGCCATCGGCTACGGCGACGGGCTCCGGCGCGCGCTGGCCACCGCGGGCGGTGAGGCGCTGCTCCACGGGCGCCGCGTGCCGGTGATCGGCCGCATCTCGATGGACGTGACCGTGGTCGACGTGACCGGCGTCCCCGGGGTTTCCGCCGGCGACGTGGCGACGCTGGTCGGCCGCGATGGAGACGACGAGATCCGGGTGGACGAGGTGGCCGCCCGTGTGGGCACCATCAGCTACGAGATCCTGACCGGGCTGGGCCCGCGCCTGCCGCGCGTGTACCGCGACGGGCCCGGGCCAAAACCTTAGACGCAGCACCGAATGCCGTTCCTGAACGTCCGCGCGCGGGCCGTGCTCGCGCTCCTTCCGCTGCTGGCGGCGGCTGCCTGCAAGGACACCACGCCCACCCTGTCGGGCGACGAGTTCTTTCCGGGCGGCGGCCGGCCGGTGACCCTCGAGGCGATCATCCCCGCCTCGCAGTTCCTGCAGACCATCGGCTCGTTCGCGGGCTTCGAGAGCGGGCACACCTTTCCCGAGCAGCTGGTGGCCAACCAGTACCAGGGCGTGCTGAACGCGCACGCGCTGGACCGGTTCGGCTTTCCCGACTCGCTGGTCTTCAGCCAGGACGGCTCCAGCAAGACCGACACGCTGTTCGGCGTGCGGAGCGCCCGGCTGGTGCTGACCATCGACACGCTGGGCAGCGCGCTGGCCGGGAGCACCACCATCCAGGCGTTCGAGCTGGCCCAGCGCTACGACGCGCTGACCGCCACCTGGGACTCGGCGTTCAACACCGACAGCACCAGGGTGCTGTGGACGCAGCCCGGCGGCACGGTCGGCGCGCTGCTGGGCCAGGGTACCTACACGCACGCCGCGGGCGACTCGGTGGTCATCGCGCTGGACTCGGCCACGGCGGCGCGCATCCGGCCGGACTCGTTTCCCGGGGTGCTGCTGGCGGTGAACAGCGGGAAGCGGCTGCAGATCGCCAGCACGGTGCTGCGGCTGGCGGCGCGCCCCAGCAACGCGGTGCGCGACACCACCATCACGGTGAACGTGAACGCCAGCGAGCAGGCCTTCGTGTTCACCCCCCAGCCGCCCACGCCGGCGGGAAGCTGGCTGGCCGGCGGGGTGACCGCGGCGCGGACGCTGTTCAGCGTGGACCTGGACCAGCCGCTTCCCGGCTGCGCGGGCCCCACGGCGTGCGCCACGGTGCGGCTGAAGGACGTGCAGCTGAACCGGGTGTCGCTGCTGCTGAAGCCGCTGCCGTCGCCCGCCGGGTTCGACCCGCTGCGGCCGGTCACCCTCACGCTGTGGACGGTCGACGAGCCCGAGCTGGGGCGGCGCGCGCCGCTGCAGCAGCTGGCGATCGACGCCGACCTGGCGCAGAACTCGTTCGTCAACCAGCTGGTCGCCGACACGGTGGTGGAGCTGCCCATCACGCTGCTGGCCCGCCAGCGCGCGCAGCTGGACTCGCTGCAGCTGTCGTTCGCGCTGCTGGGGCAGACGCCCCCGGTGAGCGGCGCCAGCTTCCGCAGCTTCGGGCTTTCGCGCTTCGACGCGCTGCCGCGGCTGCGCATCGTGTACACGCTGCCCACCCGTCCCCAGCTTCCATGATTCGCACGCTACTGCGAGGGGCCGCCCCGGCGGCCCTGCTCGCCGCCGTCATCGCGGGGCCCGCCGCCGGGCAGAGCCTGCTGGCCAGCCGCGGCCTGGGGTACCCGCTGGAGCCCATCGACGCGCGGTCGCGCGGGCTGGGCGGGGTCACCACCGGGCTGTCGGACCCGTTCCCGTCGCTGGTGAACCCGGCCTCGGCCGCGGGGATCCCTGCACCGTCGTTCATCGTGACGCTGCAGAACGACCACTACGACGCCACCGCGGGCGCCGAGCGGACCTCGGGGAGCACCGCGCGCTTCCCGCAGCTGCTGGGCGTGTTCCCGGTTTCCGGCCGCCTGGCGCTGCAGCTGGGATACGGCTCGTACCTGGACCAGCACTGGCAGGTGGCCCGCGACGACTCCATCACCCTGAGCACCGGGCGCACGGCGGTGAACGACCGCTTCATCTCGGCCGGCGGGGTGGCGCGCTTCCAGGGCGGCGTGGGGTACCGGCTGAACGAGAAGATCTCGGTGGGCGCGTCGCTCGACGTGTTCACCGGCGCGGCCAACGACAGCGTGGTGCGCACCATCACCGGGCTGGAGTCGGTGACCAGCGCGGTGACCTACACCTACACCGGCGTGCAGGTGGGTGGCGGGGTGCGCTTCCAGCCGCTCACCAACCTCAGCCTGTCGGCGGCGGTGCACGGGGGCGGGCACGTGCGCGCCAGCTCCGACAGCACGGGCACCGAGCGGAAGGACTACGCCAACCCGCTGACCGTGGACGCCGGCGCCAGCACGCTGCTGGGCGGGCGCACGATGATCGTGGCCTCGGGGCACTGGGCCCGGTGGAGCGCGCTGGACGGCGACCTCTCGGCCACCGGCGGCGCGCGCGACGCGTCCAGCGTCTCCGCGGGCGTGGAGTACACGGGGTTCCAGCTCTTCCGCAAGGTGCTGCCGCTGCGGGTGGGCGGGCGCTACGCGCAGCTCCCCTTCCGCTGGACCGGCACCGACCCGGCGTTCCCGAACGAGCGGGCGATCACCGCCGGGCTGGGGTGGCGCTTCGCGGGGCGCGGCGCCGCCATCGACATCGGCGGCGAGCGCGGATGGCGCGGCGGGACCGCGGCGGGGATCGACGAGCCGTACTGGCGGTTCGCGTTCTCGGTCCAGGTGCTCGGGCGATAGGAAGAAGTGCCGAGTGCCAAGCGCCGAGTGCCTGGTAACGGCATCGGTTGATCGAGACGCGGATCGTGAGATGATGACAATCCCCCTGCCCGGAGATCGGGTCAGGGGGATTGTCGTATGGCGCGGGTGAGGCAATCTTCCGATATACCGTCGAGATCGGCAGGGATGCATCCGGGCTGGGCCACGATGCCCGGCGAGGGCCACGCGCCGAGCGGACGCCGACGAGTGCGCCACCACCTGCGCGCCGCGGTCGAAGTTACCCCCTCCCGTTATCGGGGCCCGTTATCGGGAGGGAGTACGCGGCCCCAGCCGCGGGGGAGGGCCCCACGGGGGCCGCGGACCCGCCTCGGAGCCCCCCGTCGGAGCGGACGCGCCGTATCCCCCCATCCGGCCGTCCGCCGTCGCAGTTCAGGAAGCCCGTCGGGGGCCCGTTCCTTGCCGCTCGGGCGCGAAGCCGCGAAACCTTTTGCGCCACGCGGGTTTATCAAGCACCAGCCGCGCCGCCCCGTCCACACACCGGGGACGGCGCCCCCGCAATGCGTGACCTTCCGGAGGCCTGATGAAGCTCAAGCGTACCGTCGTTGCGCCCGCCCTGGTGGCCGGCGTCGCCCTGGTGTCGGGCGGCTGGCTGCTGCAGCGCGGGGTGACCGGCCAGCAGAGCGTGTTCCAGCGTGCGCAGCTCTTCGACGAGGTGCTGCACTACGTGGAAACGCGCTACGTGGACGAGCACGCCGAGGGCGACCTGTACCAGAAGGCGATCGAGGGGATGCTGGGGCAGCTGGGCGACCCCCACACCGTCTTCATGACCGCCGACGAGTACGCGCAGCTTCACCTGCAGACCAGCGGCGAGTACGGCGGCCTGGGGATCCAGCTCGCCCCGCGCGAGGGGTACATCACCGCCGTGAGCGTGCTCCCCGGCACCCCGGCCGAGCGCGCCGGCATCCGCGTGGGCGACATGCTGGTCGAGATCGACGGCAAGGACGCCAAGGGGTGGAACGAAGACTTCGCGGTGAAGGCGCTGCGCGGCGCCATCGGCACCCCGGTGAACCTCACCGTGCGCCGCGTGGGGGTGGACCAGCCGCTGCACTTCACCATCAACCGCGAGGAGATCCACCTGCACTCGGTGCCGTACGCCTACATGGCGGCGCCCGGCGTGGGGTACGTGGACCTGCTGGTGTTCTCGCAGACCTCGACCGACGAGCTGCGCGCCGCCATCGAGCGGCTGAAGCAGCAGGGCGCGCGCAAGCTGGTCCTGGACCTGCGCGGCAACCCCGGCGGGCTGCTGGACCAGGGCGTGGCCGTGTCGGACCTGTTCCTGCGCCGCGGCCAGAGCATCGTGGAGACGCGCTACCGCAACCCGATGGAGAGCGAGACCTATCGCGCCAGCAGCGACGAGGCAGTCGACCTGCCCATGGTGGTGCTGGTGGACGCCTACAGCGCCAGCGCCGCCGAGATCGTCTCGGGCGCACTGCAGGACCACGACCGCGCGCTGGTGATCGGCACCACCAGCTACGGCAAGGGCTCGGTGCAGTCGGTCTACCGGCTGTCGGGCGGCAACTTCCTGAAGCTGACCACCGGCAAGTGGTACACGCCGTCGGGGCGCTCCATCCAGAAGCCGTACCGCCCCGGCCAGACCGAGGCCGACGCGGACGCCGACAGCGCGTCGGCGGCGGCCGACACCACGCGGCGGCGGGCGTACCGCACCGACAGCGGGCGCACGGTGATGGGCGGCGGCGGCATCGTGCCGGACCTCACGGTGCGCGATACCACCACGCTGGCCGAGCGCGCCTTCATCACCGCGGTGTCCAGGAAGGCGTCGGTGTACAACAGCGTGGTGATGCGCTACGCGCTGGAGTACGAGCGCCGCATGCCCAACCTGCAGCCGAGCTTCCCCGTGACGCCGCAGATGCGCCAGGAGCTGTTCACCCGGCTGCGCGCCGCCGGGGTGGAGATCACCCCCGAGCAGTACGCCGGCGCGCAGCGCTGGGTGGACCGGCAGCTGGCCAACCAGATCGCGGTCTCGCGCTTCGGCCAGTCGGCGGCGGCGCAGCGCAACGACGTGGACGACAAGGCGCTGCAGGAGGCCGTGCGCCTCCTGCAGGCTTCGCCCAACCAGGCGGCGCTCTTCCGCGCCGCCGAGCAGGCGCAGGCGCGGCAGCGGGTGGCGACGGGGCAGTAAGAAAGTACGGAAGTACGAGAGTACGGAAGTACGGAACGACACGGGCGGGCTCGCGAGGATGCGAGCCCGCCCGTCTGCTGTCGCGTCTCCTGGGCCTCGCGGGATCTCACGCGGAGACGCGGAGGGCGCGCAACGAAGCTTCGCCGCGCGCCCCTCGTCTTCAGCAGTAGATGCCGCAGGTCGCGCAGGCGGAGTAGACGCAGTTGGAGAGCGGCAGCGTCTTCACGAGGGGCGTGGGCTCGGCCTCGAGCGCGTGGACGGTGCCGGGGCTCGCGGCCTCCGCGGCGGCCTCGAACGACTCCACGGCCAGGCTCTCCACGTCCAGCTTCAGCTTGTGCATCGGTCGGATCTCCAGGTTTGCGAGGATGAAAAGGACTGGCGCGAGGTAGCAGGTGCCGTGCCCGCGACTCCCCCGCATCGCTGGATCTCCGGGTGGCTGGGGACGCGGGAAGATGCGCGGGGTTGCGCCGGAAGGAATTCGGGATAGATTCGACGGTGCATGCTCCCGCGTGCCGAGGATGGATTTGCGACCGCTTGCGACCTCGATAAAAAAACGCTAAAGAGTCGGGATCAGCCCGGAGCCGGAACAAACCGGGCCCACCATCCCCGCACTCGGATCGAGTCGCGGGGCTTTTTGTATTCGAGAAAGATCCGAACGCCGATGTCCGACCAGACGACCAGCCCGTACCTGTCCGCGCTCCGCGAGCGCGTGCTCGTGTTCGACGGTGCCATGGGCACCTCCATCCAGCGCTACGACCTGACCGCCGCCGACTTCGGGGGCGAGCGCCTTGAGGGGTGCAACGACTACCTCGTCATCTCCAGGCCGCAGGTGATCGAGGAGATCCACTCCGGCTACATGGAGGCCGGGTGCGACGTGCTGGAGACGGACACCTTCCGCTCCAACCGCATCACCCTCCGCGAGTACGGGCTGGAGGACGAGGTCCGCGAGATCAACGTGGCCGCCGCCTCGCTGGCCCGGCGCGTGGCCGACCGCTTCGCGGCGGACGGGCGGCCGCGCTTCGTGGCCGGCTCCATCGGTCCCAGCGGGTTCCTTCCCTCGGCGTCGGACCCCACGCTGGGCAACATCACCTTCGGCGAACTGGTCCCCGTCTTCGCCGAGCAGGCGCGGGCGCTGATCGAGGGCGGCGTGGACGTGCTGCTGATCGAGACCAGCCAGGACATCCTGGAGGTGAAGGCGGCGGTGTTCGGGTGCCGCGAGGCCATCCGCGAGGCCGGCCGCCCGGTCGCCCTGCAGGTGCAGGTGACGCTGGACACATCGGGGCGCATGCTGCTGGGCACCGACATCGGCGCGGCGATGGTCACGCTCGAGGCGCTGCGGGCCGACGTCATCGGGCTGAACTGCTCCACCGGCCCCGAGCACATGCGGCAGGCCGTGCGCTTCCTGGGCGAGAACAGCCGGCTTCCCATCTCCTGCATCCCCAACGCGGGGATCCCGCACAACGAGGCGGGGTGCGCCGTCTACCCGCTCGAGGCCGACCCCTTCGCCGCGCAGATGCGCGAGTTCGTGGAGGAGTTCGGCGTCTCCATCGTGGGCGGGTGCTGCGGGACCAACGCCGAGCACATCCGCCGCCTGGTAGAGGCCGTGCGCCCGCTGAAGCCGAAGCAGCGCGAGGTCGACTACGTCCCCCGTCTCTCCTCGGCCATCCGCGCGACCGACCTGGTGCAGATCCCCGCGCCCACCATGATCGGCGAGAGGGTGAACGCGCAGGGGAGCCGCAAGGTGAAGCGCTTCCTGCTGGCCGACGACTACGACGGCGTGCTGGAAGTCGGGCGCGAGCAGACGGAGAGCGGCGCGCACGTGCTGGACGTCTGCGTGGCGCTCACCGAGCGGCAGGACGAGGCGGCGCAGATGCGCACGGTCGTCAAGCTCCTGTCGCAGGGGGTGGACGCGCCGCTCTGCTTCGACAGCACCGAGGCCGACGTGCTGAAGGCGGCGCTGGAGCAGTCGCCCGGGCGGCCGATCGTGAACTCCATCAACCTGGAGAACGGCCGTGAGCGCGTGGACGCCGTCCTCCCCCTCGTCGCCGCGCACGGCGCCGCCGTCATCGCCCTTACGATCGACAAGGATCTCGGCGGGATGGCGAAGACGGCCGAGACCAAGCTGGCCGTCGCGCGGAAGATCCACGAGATCGCCACGCAGGAGTACGGGCTGGCGCCGGACGCGCTGATCTTCGACGCGCTGACCTTCACGCTGTCCACCGGCGACGAGGAGTTCCGCCGCAGCGCGCTGGAGACCATCGAGGGGATCCGCGCCATCAAGCGCGAACTGCCGGGCGTGCTGACCACGCTGGGCGTGTCCAACGTCTCGTTCGGGCTGCAGCCGCACGCGCGCACGGTGCTGAACTCGGTCTTCCTCCATCACTGCGTGGAGGCAGGGCTGGACACGGGGATCATCAACCCGGCCCACGTGAAGCCGTACTTCGAGATCGACTCGGACGACCGCAAGCTGGCCGACGACCTGATCTTCGACCGGCGCACGGAGACGCACGACCCGCTGGCCGCGTACATCGCCCGCTTCGAGAGCGCGTCGGTCGAGCAGGAGAGCTCGGCGGACCCCACCGCGGAGATGACGCCCGAGGCGGCGCTGCACTGGAAGATCCTGCACCGCAAGAAGGACGGGGTCGAGGAGCTGATCGACGCCGCCGTGGAGAAGCTGGGCGCCGTGCCCGTGCTGAACGACGTGCTGCTCCCGGCGATGAAGGAGGTGGGCGACAAGTTCGGCGCCGGCGAGCTCATCCTCCCCTTCGTCCTCCAGAGCGCCGAGGTGATGAAGAAGGCGGTGGCGCGGCTGGAGAACTATCTCGAGAAGACCGAGGGGCAGACCAAGGGGAAGGTGGTGCTGGCGACCGTGTACGGTGACGTGCACGACATCGGCAAGAGCCTGGTGAACACCATCCTCACCAACAACGGCTACACGGTGTTCGACCTGGGGAAGCAGGTGCCGGTGAACACCATCATCGAGAAGGCCGACGAGGTGGGCGCCGACGCCATCGGCCTTTCCGCGCTCCTCGTCTCCACCAGCAAGCAGATGCCGCTCTGCGCGCAGGAGCTGTTCCGGCGCGGGAAGGAGTATCCGCTCCTGGTCGGCGGCGCGGCCATCAACCCCAGCTTCGTGCGCGCCGCCGCGGTGATCGGCGACGGCCAGCCGTACCCGTCGGGGATGTTCTACTGCAAGGACGCGTTCGAGGGGTTGTCGGTGATGGACCGGCTGATGAGCGGCGAGCGCGACAGCTGGGTGCGCGAGCACAACGAGGCGATGGTGCGCCGGAGCGAGGAGTACGCGCGCTCGAAGGCGCGCGCGGGCGAGCTGCGTCCGGCCTCGCGCGCGGGGGCCACGGTGCCCGAGGCGGACGTCCCATCGCCGCCGTTCTGGGGGTGGAAGGTGCTGGACACCATTCCCGTGGACGACGTGGTGGAGTGCATCGACCGCAACACGCTGTACCGCATGCAGTGGGGCGCGCGCAACCTGAAGGGCGAGGAGTGGGAGCGCCTGCTGCGCGAGGACTTCGAGCCGCGGCTGAAGCGCTACACGCTGGAGGCGCGGACGCAGGGATGGCTCCGCCCGCGGGCCATCTACGGCTACTTCCCCGTGGGGCGCGAGGGCGACGACGTGGTGGTGTTCGACCCGGCGGACCGCGCGAAGGAGATCGGGCGCTTCTCCTTCCCGCGGCAGGAGGACCGCGAGGAGCTGAGCCTGGCCGACTACTTCCGCCCGCTGAACGGGAACGGGCCCGGGGACGTGCTGGCGCTGCAGGTGGTGACCAGCGGCGACCGCGCGGCCGACTTCATCGCCAGGCGCAACGCCAGCGGCGACTACACCGAGGGGTACTTCCTGCACGGCTTCAGCGTGCAGACGGCGGAGGGGACGGCGGAGTACATCAACCGCCGCGTGCGCAGCGAGCTGGGGCTCGCCGAGCCGCGCGGGCTGCGCTACAGCTGGGGGTACCCCGCGTGCCCTGACATCGAGCAGCACGAGGTGCTGTTCGGCATCCTTCCGGTGAAGGAGACCATTGGCGTGGGGCTGACCAGCGCGTGGCAGCTCGATCCCGAGCAGAGCACGGCCGCGATGGTGGTGCATCACCCGGCGGCGAAGTACTTCTCGGCGGGGTGAGAGGGGCTGGCTTTCACCCCCCACCCCCGAATGAATTCGGGGGCAACAACCGCACAAAGTCCCTGCGGGACTGCGGCCGCGGCATCCCGGCTCGAGAGTGGCTGAGGTGCGGGCGAGGTGAGGTTGCGCGGCGAAGCCTGAACCCCGGCCAACCCTCTCCTGCTGTCGGGAGAGGGTGGCGAGCCTGGGCGAGCCGGGTGAGGGCTGCACGGGCGCGGCGGATCCGCTCCGGTGGTTCGGCCCGCACGGTTGGGCTGTGGGATGTCGAGTTGGGACGTCGAGTATGCGGATTGGGAGATGGGATTTGGGGGATGGGGTGGGATGGCGATGGGGATGGGCGGTGATCGGGGATGAGCATTCCGGCGCCAATCCTGCAGCGGGGGCGGCGTCCGCGAAACCGCCCACCCGCACCGCGCCACCGCCGCGCAGGAGGACCGCATCGCCGCAGCGTACGACTCCATCGACCGGGCGCTGAAGACGCACAAGCCCGGGTCGCGGCGGCTGAGCCTGCTCATCCTGGTGCTCGGGCTGATCGCCGTGGCCGTGGCGCTGTACTTCTCGCCCGACAACCGGCGCCGCCGCGCCGCCGGGGCCCTGCCGGCACGGGCCGACACCGCGCTGGTGCTGCGCACGCTGGGGCCGCGCCCCACCCGCTGCCCGCCGGGGGCGATGGAGCACGTCCGCGGCGAGCTGAGCGAGTCCGACACCGACTCGGTGATGGCGCAGCTGCGCCGCGGCACGCGCCAGCGCTGGATCTACCCCGGCCGCCACGGCTGCACGCCCCAGAAGGGCGAGACGGAGCTGGGGATCGACGCCGCCGGCCGGATGCTGTGGATCCAGCCCGGCGCCGGGAAGGGGGACGTGAAGCTCTCCCCCGCCATTTCATTCTGAGCGCGCCCGGACGTGGCGCGCGACCTGACACGGATCGCACGCCATGCCCGACTTTCGCGAGCTGCTGGCCGACGGACGCCCGCACCTGTTCGACGGTGCCATGGGCACCATGCTGTACGGCAAGGGCGTCTACATCAACCGCTGCTACGACGAGCTGAACGTCAGCCAGCCGGACCTGGTGCGCGACATCCACCGCGCCTACGTGAAGGCCGGCGCCGAGATCCTGGAGACGAACAGCTACGGCGGCAACCGCCCCAAGCTGGCGCGCCACGGGCTGGAAGACCGGCTGGAGGAGATCAACCTCAGGGCCGCCCAGGTGGCCCGCGCGGCCGCCGGCGACCGCGCCTGCGTGGCCGGCGCGATGGGGCCGCTGGGGATGCGCATCGAGCCGTACGGGCCCACTTCCGTCGCCGAGGCGCGCGGCTTCTTCCGCGAGCAGGCGGCGGCGCTGGCGGCCGGCGGCGTGGACCTGTTCGTCCTGGAAACCTTCAGCGACCTGGACGAGATCGAGCAGGCGCTGCTGGGCGTCCGCGACGTCTCCGACCTCCCCGTGGTCGCGCAGATGGTGATCCGCGAGGACGGGCGCACGCCGTTCGGCACCGAGGCCGCCGTGCTGGTGGAGCGGCTGGACGAGCTGGGTGCCGACGTGGTCGGGCTCAACTGCTCGGTGGGGCCCAACGCGATGCTGAACGTGGCCGAGCGGCTGGTGGCGGCCACCACGCGCCCCATCTCCATGCAGCCCAACGCCGGCCTCCCGCGCGACGTGGACGGGCGCACCATCTACATGGCCAGCCCCGAGTACATGGCGACGTATGCCGCGCGGATGATCCGCAAGGGCGTGCGCTTCGTGGGCGGGTGCTGCGGGACCACGCCGGAGCACGTCGCGCGCATCTGTGGGGCGCTGCGCATGCTCTCGCCCGTGCAGCAGCCGCGCGTGTTCGTGGGCGGCGGCGAGACGGACGGCACGGCGTTCGAGCCGGTGCCGCTGGCGGAGCGCTCCAGCTGGGGCGCCAAGCTCGCCCGCGGCGAGTTCCTGACCACGGTGGAGATCGTGCCGCCGCGGGGGACCAATCCCGAGCCGATGCTGGAAGGGGTGCGGCTGCTGAAGGAGGCGGGGGTCGACGGGGTGAACGTGCCCGACGGCCCGCGCGCGCAGAGCCGCATGGGGGCGCTGGCCACGGCGCTGCTCATCCACCAGCGCGTGGGGATCGAGCCGGTGATCCACTACTGCTGCCGCGACCGCAACCTGCTGGGGATGCTCAGCGACCTCCTCGGCGCGCAGGCGCTGGGGCTGCGGAACATGCTGTTCATCACCGGCGACCCGCCCAAGATGGGGCCGTACCCGGACGCCACGGCGGTCTTCGACATCGACGCGATCGGGCTGACCAACCTGGCGGCGCGGCTGAACCGCGGGCTGGACCCCGGCGGCAACGTGCTGGGCGAGCCCACCTCGTTCGTCGTCGGCGTGGGCGTGAACCCCGGCGCCGAGGACTTCGAGCACGAGATGCGGCGCTTCTACTGGAAGGTGGACGCGGGCGCGGAGTACTGCATCACCCAGCCGGTGTTCGACCTGCGCCAGCTGGAGCGCTTCGTGAACCACATCGAGCGCGAGGGGATCAGGATTCCCGTGATCGCGGGCGTGTGGCCGCTGGTGTCGGCGCGCAACGCCGAGTTCCTGGCCAACGAGGTCCCCGGCGTGGTCGTGCCCGAGGGGGTGCTGGAGCGGATGCGCCGCGCGAGCGCCGAGGGGAAGGAGCAGGGGACGCTGGAGGGCACCATGGTCGCGCAGGAGATGCTCCGCGACGCGCTGGGGATGATCCAGGGTGTGCAGGTGAGCGCCCCGTTCGGGCGCGTGCCGCTGGCGCTGAAGGTGTTCGAGGTGCTCCCCGGCCGCGAGCCGCAGGCGGCGCCGGATGCCGCGGCGACGACGGAGGTGACGGCCGCGGTGGTGTGACGGCGGCGCTCGTCCATTCTTGTCCATTGTTTGCACTTTCACGGATGCGTGGATAGCATTCCGGCCGCGTGAACCCAAACGGCAGCCCGGAATGAATCCCATCCGTGATCATCAGCTTCCGAAACCGCGGCACCGAGGACATCTTCAGACAGGTGGACTCGCAGCAGGCGCGGAATCTCTGCCCTCCGGACATGTGGCCTGTCGCGCGGCGAAAGCTGGCCGCGGTGGACGCGGCCGAATCGCTCGCCAAGCTCAAGACACCGCTTGGAAACCGGCTCCATCCTCTCCGGCGCGAGCGCGTCGGACAGCACGCGATCCGAATCAACGACCAGTACCGCGTGTGCTTCCGGTGGACCGAATCTGGAGCTGAAGATGTCGAGATCACGGACTACCACTGAGCCGCTGCGGATGCATGGGTTCAGCCCGCAGGACCTTCTCATCCGGGTGCCAACCCACGGTCCGTCGCCTCATCCGGGCGAAATGTTGCGGGAGGACTATCTGCCCGATTACGGGTGGTCGGCCGAGGAGTTCGCGGCGCGGCTGCGGGTGCCGCTGGCAGTGGTCGAGGAACTGCTCGCGGAGCGCGTGCCGGTGACGCCGGAACTGGCGTTGCGGCTGGCGAAGCTGTTCCGCCAGAGCCCGGGGATGTGGATCAAGATGCAGCTCGCGCACGACTACTGGGACGCCTTCCGCGCCGCGGATGCGGACCTCGAGCAGATCGTACCGGTCGACGACGTCGAGGCCGAGCCCGAGCCCGTGCGGAAGGCGAGCTGACGCGTCGGGCGCTCTCCGTGCCCGTTCGCGTCACCCATCCGCACTTCGTACCTCGGGCATTGACGCCCCGCGGGAGGGTGATTACCCTTTGAATCAGGTTGCGGTCACACGCTCCACACCAGGACCCGAATCGTGCGTTCCACCTTCCGCTGCGCCGCGATGTGTTGTTCGGCCCCCCTCCCAGTGCCGGGAAGCGGGTCCGGAGAGCCGTGGTATCCAGCGGGGTGAGGTGACGCCCGCGCGCTAGCAGGGATACGAATCGGACCACGCCGCCCCGGCTTTCCAGCCGGGGCGGCGTTTTTCGTCTCCCTCCATCCCATCTGCGGTCCCGTTCGCAAAGGAGAGTCGGAAAGTGGGAATCCGAGTGCAGGGCGTCACCCGCCGCTTCGGCGCGTTCACCGCGGTGGACGACGTGAGCTTCGAGGTGGCCACGGGCGAGCTGGTGGCGCTGCTGGGCCCCTCAGGCGGCGGCAAGAGCACGCTGCTGCGCATCGTGGCCGGGCTGGAGACGGCGGACCGCGGCTCGGTGTGGCTGGACGGCGAGCGGGTGGACCACGTGCCGCCGCAGCACCGCCGCGTGGGGTTCGTCTTCCAGCACTACGCGCTGTTCCGCCACATGAGCGTGGAGGAGAACATCGGCTACGGGCTGAAGGTGCAGCGCGTCGGCAGGGCGGAGAGGCGCGAGCGGGTGGCCGAGCTGGTGTCGATCATGGGGCTGTCGGGGCTGGAGCGGCGGATGCCCGGCCAGCTCTCGGGCGGGCAGCGGCAGCGCGTGGCCCTAGCCCGGTCGCTGGCCCCGCGCCCGCGGCTCCTTCTCCTCGACGAGCCGTTCGCCGCTGTGGACGCGCGGGTGCGCGAAGAGCTGCGCGCATGGCTGCGGAGGCTGCACGACGAGGTGGGCGTCACCTCGATCTTCGTGACGCACGACCAGGAAGAGGCGTTCTCGCTGGCCGACCGCGTGGTGGTGATCCAGGGCGGGCGGCTGGAGCAGGCCGGCTCGCCGCAGGAGATCCTGGACGACCCGCGATCGGAGTTCGTGGCCCGCTTCATCGGCGACGTGAACGTGCTGGAAGCCGACGCGCGCAACCACGTGGCCACGGTCGGCGCGCTCCGCATTCCCCTGCCCCACCCCAACGGCCACGCGCGGGTGCGCCTGGTCATCCGCTCGTACGACCTGAAGTTCTGGCGCGCCGACGACGGCGTGGCCACGGTCCGCCGCGTGGTGCCGCTGGGCGACCGGGTGCGGGTCGAGACGACCATCGACGGCGCGGGGCCGCTCTTCGCGCAGTTCCCGCGGCGCAGCTCGCTGCTGGCGGGGATCGAGCCGGGCGCGCGCGTGGCCGTCGAGGCCACCCACGTCCGCGCCTACCCGGTCGAGGGAAGCGAGATCGCGCCGGAGCCCGACATCCCCGCGGAGCCCGCCGCGCCGCGCCGCCTTTCGCTCTGGGGGCAGCCCGCATGAGCCCGCCCGCCACCTCCGCCCTGCGCGCGGTCCGCGACGGCAATCCGCAACCCGTTCCGACGGTCGACGAGATGATCCTCGAGGCGGTGCGCGCCATCCGCTTCGGCACGGTCCAGATCACGATCCACGATTCGCGGGTCGTGCAGATCGAGCGGACGGAGAAGGTGCGAGTCACGAAGTCCTGAGTCCTAATATAAGTCCTAAGTCCTAAGTCCTGAGTCCTAAGTGCTGAGTGCTGAGTGCTGAGTGCTGAGTGCTGAGTGGAGATTGGGAAAGGGGATGAAGATGAAGAGCGGGGGATGACGGAATCTCCATCTCCCTGATCCCAAGCGCACGACGAGATCACGCCGGCCGGATGACCGGAGGCGGACGGAAACATCCACCGATACCACGTGACGCGACCCGACCGGACCGCCGGAGGTTCCCGCGGCAGGAGAGAGCGAGATGCGCAGGAACCGAACATTCGCGGGGGCGGCCGCGCTGTGGGCGGCGCTCGCGCTGGTGCCAGGAGGCGCGGCGGCGCAGGGCGCGTCCGCGTCGCCGCCGGCGGAGGGGCCCGCCGCGGCGCCCGCGGACACGGCGGAGCCGGGCGACACCGCCGCGCGCCACGTGGAGGAGCTGGAGCAGCGCGTCCGCATCCTGGAGCGGCGGCTGGAGCTGGACCACGAGGCCGCCGCGGCGGCGAAGGCATCGGCCTCCACCCTCACCGCCGGGCCGGAAGGGGTGCAGTTCCGCTCGGCGGACGGCGCGTACGCGGTGAGCTTCCGCGGCTACGTGCACAGCGACGGTCGCTTCTTCGTGCAGGGCGCGGCAAAGTCCGCCAGCACGCTGGAGTTGCGCCGCGTCCGCCCCATCCTGGAGGGCACCGTGGCGCGCCACTACGGCTTCCGGCTGATGGCGGACTTCGGCGAGGGGAAGGTGCTGGTGCAGGACGCGTATCTGGACGCGCGCCTCTTCCCCTTCCTGCGCGTCCGCACGGGAAAGTTCAAGCCGCCCATCGGGCTGGAGCGGCTGCAGTCGGCGACGGCGCTGGCGTTCGTGGAGCGCGCGCTCCCCACCGCGCTCGTCCCCAACCGCGACGTCGGCGTGCAGCTCTGGGGCGATGTCGGTGGTGGCGCCGTCTCCTACGCGGCGGGGGTGTTCAACGGCGTGGCGGACGGCGCCAGCGGCGATCTGGACGCGGACGGGCGCAAGGAGGTGGCAGGGCGCGTGTTCGCGCAGCCGTTCCGCAACCGGCCCAGCGGCTTCCTGCGCGGCTGGGGCTTCGGCGTGGCGGCCTCGCACGGAAGCGAGCGGGGGAGCGCGGCGGCGCCGGGGCTGGCGTCCTACAAATCGCCCGGGCAGCAGACGTTCTTTGCCTGGCGCGCCAACGGCCAGGCGGCGGGAACGGCGATCGCCGGCGGCGCGCATGACCGCATCTCGCCGCAGGCCTTCTTCTACCGCGGCCCGCTGGGCGTGCTGGCCGAGCACGTGACCTCGCGGCAGCAGGTGCGGCGCGACACCTCGGCCGCGCGGCTCACCAGCCGGGCGTGGCAGGTGGCGGCGGGATACGTCCTCACCGGCGAGGACGCGTCGTTCGCCGGGGTGCGGCCGCGGCAGGCGTTCGATCCGTCGAAGCACGCGCCCGGGGCGATCGAGTTGACCGCGCGGCTCAGTGCGCTGGAGGCCGATCCCCACGCTTTCCCGCTCTTCGCCGACCCGGCGCGGTCGGCGCGCGCGGCGCGGGAGTGGGCGGTGGGCGCCAACTGGTACCTGAACCGCAACGTGAAGGTGACGCTGGACTACGGCCGCACCCGCTTCCGCGGCGGCGCGGCGGACGGCGGCGACCGGCAGGCCGAGGAGGGGATCCTCACCCGCCTGCAGCTCGCCTTCTGACCCCACGAACCCGATCTCGAACCCGGACGTGAATCTTCGTATGCGATTTCGATCCTTCGCCCTGGCCGCCGCGCTGCTGGCGGTAGCGGGCGCGGCGCGCGCGCAGGGACGCGCGGTGACGCTGCTGAACGTGAGCTACGACCCCACGCGCGAGCTGTACCAGGAGTACAACGCCGCGTTCGCCCGCTTCTGGCGCGCGCGCACCGGACAGGCGGTGACCGTCCGCCAGTCGCACGGCGGCTCCGGCTCGCAAGCCCGCGCGGTGCTGGACGGGCTGCAGGCCGACGTGGTGACGCTGGCGCTGGGATGGGACGTGGACGCGCTGGCGCAGGCGCGGCTCATCCCCGCCAACTGGCAGGCGCGCCTCCCCGACAACAGCGCGCCGTACACCTCCACCATCGTCTTCCTGGTCCGCAAGGGAAACCCCAGGCGCATCCGCGACTGGGGCGACCTGGTGCGGCCCGGCGTCTCCGTCATCACCCCCAATCCCAAGACGTCGGGCGGCGCGCGCTGGAACTACCTGGCGGCGTGGGGATGGGCGCTGCGCGCGAACGGCAACGACGCGGCGAAGGCGCGCGACTTCGTCACCCGGCTCTTCCGCAACGTGCCCGTGCTGGACACCGGCGCGCGCGGGGCGACCACGACGTTCGTGGAGCGCGGCATCGGCGACGTGCTGATCGCGTGGGAGAACGAGGCGCTGCTGGCGCGAAAGGAGAACGGGGCCGATTTCGAGATCGTGGTCCCCTCGCTCAGCATCCTGGCCGAGCCGCCGGTGGCCATCGTGGACCGCGTGGTGGACCGGCGCGGGACGCGCGCGGTGGCGCAGGCGTACCTGAACTGGCTGTACTCCGACGAGGGGCAGGAGATCGCGGCGAGGTGGTTCTACCGGCCGCGCTCGGGGGCGGTGGCGGCGCGCCACGCGGGCCAGTTCCCGCAGGTGCGGCTCTTCACGGTGGCCGAGGTGTTCGGCGGCTGGGCCGCCGCGCAGCGCACGCACTTCGCCGACGGCGGCGTGTTCGACCAGATCTACCGTCCGCACTGAGGCTTCCGCGCGCGGCCAATCCCGGCTGATCTCACGCGGAGACGCGGAGACGCGGAGGGCCGGGGAGTGAGTCAACAGCGTCTCCGCAGCGTCCGGGTGGGGCAATCAAGAGGCGGCGGAGGATGATCGGCTACGAACCAAGAGAGGCGATGGAGATGGCGACGATGGTGATGCCGCTGCGGCGGCGACGGCGGGGCGTGCTCCCCGGGTTCGGCTTGTCGATGGGGATGACGCTGGCGTACCTGGGGGTGCTGGTGCTCCTTCCCCTGGCCGCGCTCTTCCTGCGCTCGGCCACGCTCTCGTGGGAGCGGTTCTGGGGGACGGTGACCGAGCCGCGGGTGGTGGCGGCGTACGCGCTGAGCTTCGGGGCGGCGTTCGCGGCGGCGCTGGTGAACGTCGCCTTCGGGTGCGTGCTGGCGTGGGTGCTGGTCCGCTACCGCTTTCCCGGCCGTGGGCTGGTGGACGCGCTGGTGGACCTCCCGTTCGCCCTCCCCACGGCGGTGGCGGGGATCACGCTGACGGCGCTGTTCGCCAAGAACGGCTGGCTGGGCCGGCCGCTGCACGGCCTGGGTGTGGACGTGGCGTTCACGCGGCTGGGGATTGTGGTGGCGCTGGTGTTCATCGGCCTGCCCTTCGTGGTGCGCACCGTCCAGCCGGTGCTGGAGGACCTGGGCCCCGAACGCGAGGAGGCCGCCGCGTGCCTGGGCGCCACGCGCTGGCAGAGCGTGCGCGGCGTGGTGCTGCCCGAGCTGCTGCCGGCGCTGCTCACCGGCTTCGCGCTGGCGTTCGCGCGCGGCGCGGGGGAGTATGGCTCGGTGGTGTTCATCTCCGGCAACCTGCCCATGAAGACGGAGATCGCGCCGCTGCTCGTGGTCACCCGCCTGGAGCAGTACGACTACGCGGGGGCGACGGCAATCGCGGCGGTGATGCTGATGCTGTCGTTCGGGCTGCTTCTGCTGGTGAACGGGCTGCAGTGGTGGACGAACCGGCGGCGGGCGGGGTTGGAGAAGGGATAAGTCCCAAGTCCCAAGTGCTGAGTGCTGAGTGCTGAGTGCTGAGTGCTGAGTGCTGAGTGCTGGGTGCTGAGTGCTGAGTGCTGAATGTGTGGCTGGACTGATTGACAGCTCGCGGGCTGGCCCCCGCACCGGCGACTGAAGTCGCAGCAACAACCACGGGAAGCCTCGCAAACTGCGCGAGGCTGTTCGGCTCGGAAGCTGGTTCCGGCTGCGGAGTCGACTCGCAGCGCGGGGACGACTCAGGAGGACGCCGGTGGGGTTTGGCGCGAGAGATCTACGGGAGCACGGGAGACGATTCTGACATGATGACCATCGCGATCTCCGCCGCGCGCGCGGATGCCCTGCCCGCCTCGCGCGCCGCGGCCGAGCCGGCCTGGGTGCGGCGCGCGCTGATCGGCGTTTCGCTGGCGTTCGTGGGCGTGTTCCTGGTGCTGCCGCTGGTGGCGGTGCTGGCGGGCGCGCTGAAGGAGGGCGGCTCGGCCTATCTCGCCGCGATCCGCGACCCGGACGCGCTCGCGGCGGTGAAGCTGACGCTGCTGGTGGCGGCGATCGCGGTGCCGGTGAACCTGGTGTTCGGGGTGGCGGCCGCGTGGGCGATCGCCAAGTTCGAGTTCCGCGGCAAGAGCGTGCTGATCACACTCATCGATCTGCCGTTCGCGGTATCGCCGGTGGTGTCGGGGCTCATCTTCGTGCTGCTGTTCGGGCTGCACGGCTGGATGGGGCCGTGGCTGGACGCGCACGACCTGCACGTCATCTTCGCCGTGCCGGGGATCGTGCTGGCCACGCTCTTCGTCACCTTCCCGTTCGTGGCGCGCGAGCTGATCCCGCTGATGCAGTCGCAGGGGAGCGAGGAGGAGGAGGCCAGCCTGATCCTGGGCGCGGGCGGCTGGCAGACGTTCTGGCGGGTGTCGCTCCCCAACCTGCGCTGGGGGCTGCTGTACGGCGTCATCGTGCTGAACGCCCGCGCCATGGGCGAGTTCGGCGCCGTCTCCGTGGTTTCGGGGAAGATCCGCGGCGTCACCGCCACCATCCCGCTGCACGTGGAGATCCTGTACAACGAGTATAACTCCGCCGCCGCCTTCGCCGTGGCCTCGCTGCTGACCATGCTCGCGCTGCTTACGCTGGTGCTGAAGCAGGTCGCCGGCCGGCGCATCGGGCTGCGGGAGGAATGAGGCTCGGAAGACCTGGGAAGGGCGATTGAAATCGCGGCAACAACGGCCCGAAGTCCGCCTTCGCGGCGCCTTCGCGGACTCCCACCCTGGCAACTCCGCTCGTAGCAAGCCGCCAGAAGGCCTCGAATTTCGCCTCCCCCCGCCGAACCTGGCCGAACAGCCTCGCGCAGTTTGCGAGGCTTCCCGTGGTTGTTGCTGCGGCTTCAGCCGCCGGTAGGGCCCTTCTTCCGTCTCCATCTCCCCTTAGGAGTTGCCGGACACGACGGCCGCCGGCTGCTGCTGGGTGAGGCAGTGGAGGGTGCCCAATCCCCAGACGAGGTCCACGGCGTGGATGCCGACGACCTCGCGGCCGGGGAAGAGCTCGGCCAGGGTGTTCAGGGCGATGCGGTCGTTGCGGTCGTTGAAGGTGGGGACGATCACCACCCCGTTGGCCATGTAGAAGTTGGCGTAGCTGGCCGGCAGCCGCTCGCCGTCCATGATCACCGGCCGGGGATACGGCAGCTTCACGATGCGCAGCCCGCCGGGATGGTCCTTCGCCGCATGCTCCAGGCGGCGGAGGTTGTCTTCCATGCGCCGGTGGTTCTCGTCCGCCGGGTCCGGCTCGTACGCCAGGACGACGGTGTGCGCGTCGACGAAGCGCGCAATGTCGTCCACGTGGCCGTGCGTGTCGTCGCCCACGCAGCCCTCGCCCAGCCAGACCGTCCGCCCGATCCCCAGGTACTCCGCGAAGGCTCGCTCGTAGTCTTCGCGCCCCATCCCCTTGTTGCGCACCTGCACGTCGGAGAGGAGCCACTCCTCCGTCACCAGCATCGTCCCGGCGCCGTCGGTTTCGATCCCCCCTCCCTCCAGCACCAGTCGCCCGCCGCCGTCCGGCCGCATCGCCTCGACGGCCGGGTGGCCGCTCAGCTCGGCCACGGTGCGCGAGATCTTCTCGTCCGCCGCGTAGTTGTCATACTTGGCCCACGCGTTGAAGGCCCAGCTCACCCATTCGAACCCGTCCGCACCGTACACGCCCGTCGGCCCCGAGTCGCGCAGCCACACGCGGTCGGTGGGGACCAGGTGCAGCGTCACGCGGCCGAGGTCGACGTCGTGCGACGTCAACGCGGCGATCGCCTCCTCCCGCGTCTCCTCCCCGTTGCAGAGGATGTGGACGGGCTCGTGGGCGTGCAGCACGCGGACGATCTCCGCGTAGACCCAAGGGATCGGCTCGAACTTCCCCGGCCAGTCGGGGCGATGGTGCGGCCATCCCACCCACGTCGCATCGTGCCGCTCCCACTCCGCCGGCCAGCGCCGCCGCGCCATCGCCATCACCCGATGTAGCGGTTGAGGATGGGGCCGTACGCGTCGATGCGGCGGTCGCGCAGGAAGGGCCAGTTGCGGCGCGTGTACTCGATGCGGTCGGGATCGACCTCGGCCACCAGGATGGCCGGGTCCGTCCCCGCCTCGGCGATGATCCGGCCGAAGGGGTCGGAGATGAAGGAGTGGCCGAAGAACTCGATCCCGTCGGTCCCCGGCTCCGGCTCGAAGCCCACGCGGTTGGCCGCGGCCACGTACACGCCGTTGGCGATGGCATGGCCGCGCTGGATGGTGCGCCACGCGTCGGCCTGCGGCACCGCCCACTCCTCCTTCTCGGCCGGGTGCCAGCCGATGGCGGTGGGATAGAACAGCACCTGCGCCCCCATCAGCGCGGTGATGCGCGCCGCCTCGGGGTACCACTGGTCCCAGCAGATCAGCACGCCGATGCGCCCGAACTTCGTGTCGAAGACGCGAAAGCCGCGTGGGCCGGGTCCCACGTCGTCGGCCGGCCGCGACTCGCCGTGCTGGTAGACCTCGCCGGGGATGAAGTAGTACTTCTCGTAGTAGAGCGGGTCGTCGGGGATGTGCATCTTCCGGTAGATGCCGAGCATCGCCCCGTCCGCGTCGACGACGGCGGCGGAGTTGTGGTAGACGCCGGGGCCGCGCTTCTCGAACATGGGCACGATGATGACCACGCCCAGCTCCTTCGCCAGGCGCTGCATCCGCTCGGTGGTGGGGCCGGGCATGGGCTCGGCCAGGTTGAAGCGCTCGGCGTCGGTCACCTTGCAGAAGTAGGGCGCGTCGAACAGCTCCTGCAGGCAGATGACCTGCGCGCCCTGGGCCGCCGCGTCGCGGATGGCCTGCTCGTGCGCGCTGACGGTGGCCTCCTTGTCGGCCCCCACGGCAAGCTGGACGAGCCCGATCTTGTACGGTTTGCTGGACATCTCTTCCCAACCCGGATGATGAGGATGCGTCGCCCCGGCGGCGACGGGCGCGGCAATCTCCGCCGCGCGCCCCCGTGATGCAAGCACGCGTCCGCGGAAGTGCGGGAGTGCGGGAGTGCGGGAGTGCGGGGGTGCGGGGGTGCGGGAGTGCGGGGGTGCGGGAGTGCGGGAGTGCGGGAGTGCGGGTGTGCGGAAGTGCGGGAGAGAAGGACGCCGGGGGGCGAGATGATGGTGGCGCGAAAATGCGACTCAAGTCGCGGCTACAACGGCACGCAGTCCGCCTTCGCGGACTTCACATCGGCCACGCCGAACCGGCGGCGCGCGGCCGACGCGTTCGTTGATCTCCCGGGATGCCTGGCGATGGGACGGAAGGTGACGAAACGGGCCGGGGGTGATGGGGATGGGCACGCATCTTCCGGCGCCCGTGGCCCGAACCCGGGATCACCCGCGAACCCAGGATGCAGATGAACGTCACGCTCCCGTTCCCCGGTCTGGACGAGACCACCGACCGCCGTTCGTTCCTTCAGCGCGCGGCGCTGCTCGGCACCGCCACCGGCGTGCTGGCCGGCTGCGCGCGCGAGGATGAGAGGCCCGCGGCCGGCCAGGCCGACACCACCGCGCACGCGCAGCACCCCGGCGGCCCGGTGAACAACGACGACGCCGCGGGCGCCGGCACGCAGCCGCCCTCGCAGGGGCAGCCCGCGCTGAAGCCCGACGCGGCGTACCGCCGGTACGATCCCACGCTCCCGCCGGTGGCGCCCGGCGCCGTGGTGAACCTGCAGATGACCGTGCGCGAGCTGAACCTGCACATCGCCCGCGACGTGGTGGTGCCCGCGTGGACCTTCAACGGCACCGTTCCCGGCCCGGTGGTGCACGTCCGCCAGGGGCAGACGGTCAACTTCACCCTGACCAACCAGGGAAAGCTGCCGCACTCCATGGACTTCCACGCCGCGCAGGTCAACCCGAAGGAGGCCTTCCGCTCCATCGTTCCCGGCCAGCAGGTGCAGTTCAGCTTCACGCCGAAGTACGCGGGCGCGTTCATGTACCACTGCGGCACCCAGCCGGTGCTGCTGCACATCGGCTCGGGGATGTACGGCGCCATCATCGTCGATCCGCCCTCGCCTCTGCCGCCGGCGAAGGAGTTCGTGCTGGTGCAGAGCGAGTTCTACGTGGGCAAGGACGGGGCGGGACACCCCACGCTGGATTACCAGCGGATGATGTCCACCATGCCCGACTACGTGTGCTTCAACGGGATCGCGGGGCAGTACCAGGCCGAGCCCATCGTGGTGCAGAAGGGCGACCGCGTGCGCTTCCACGTGGTGAGCGCGGGGCCCACGCACCCGTGCAACTTCCACATCGTGGGCGAGCAGTTCGACGTGGTGTACCTGGGCGCGCCGCCGGGAAATCCGCTGCGCGGCGTGCAGACCTTCTCCGTGCCGCCGGGCGGGGGGATGGTGTTCGAGCTGGACTGCGACATACCGGGCGAGTTCCCGTTCGTGAACCACGGCTTCGGCCACGGCCAGAAGGGCGCCATCGGGATCCTCGTCGTGCAGTCGTAACGGGGGACACATCGGCCACGCCGAACCGGCGGCGCGCGGCCGACACGTTCGTTGGTCTCACGCGGAGACGCGGAGGCGCGGAGAACTCAGCCATGCATTGGACCGATCAGATTAAAGGCGCGACGGTTGTGCATTGCCAGCCGATCAGGGCCGGCTTCCTCCGGCGGCAGATCGTGGAGTCGATCCGCCCTCAAGGTTCGCCCCGGTACCGCCGCGGACGTCGAAGTCGGCCCAGATCGTATATGTCCGGGAGATCCGGACGCTGTCACCCGCGTTGTTGTACATCTGCCAGTGAACGCGATAATGACCCGGTATTGACGGCCCTCTGAAGGGAGCACGGAAGGTGTACGTCCCCTGTGGAGGTACCGGCCGGCCCGTGACGGCTTGCGGAAGCGAACGGTTGGCAAACTCCGGATCGGATCGCACACCCGTCAGGCGGAGTGCGCCCTTCGGCCAGGTGCAGTCGCCTCGGTTCAGCAGCGTCCACTCCTTCGGGATCCACGCGCCCGGCGACACCGTGGAACCGTCCACGACGGATTCGGTGTTCATGAACGTCACCACCTCTTCCCCGGGCGCGCACTCGGCTGCGGATGCACGGATTTCACCCTCCCGCGACACGATCAGCCGAATGTCCACACCCGGCTCGTCCGAGACACGCACCACGCCACCGTCCGGGCCGGTCAGCTCCCACGCTTCGAGGTACGAGCCATCCGGACCGGGCGCCTGCATCGAGACGTGGAAAGCATATCCGAACGACGGCAGCACGGGCTCCTCCACACGAATGACAGACAAAGTGCTGTCGCTCAGCCTGGGACCGCTGGCGCTGCGGAAGCGCAGCGCCACCGACGAATCCCAGACGCATTCTCCCCGGTTCGCGATCGACCAGCTCACCGGGATACGTTCTCCGGGACGGACCCGCGTATCGCGCCGCGGATGACTCTGTGCCAGCAGTTCGGCCACAACCTCACCTGCGCGACACACCGGCAGCCGGGGTGGGAGCACCTGGAAACGCACGTGCAGCGCCGCGCCCTCCGCAATGCTCACGGGTTTCGCGAACCCGTCCTGAAGCACCCAGTCTTCGCCGTAACGGCCCGCCGGCTTGGGCCCGCGTAGGCCGATCCCCACCTCCGCCACGCCTCCCGGCTGCACCACGTGGCCAATTCGAGCCGCGATATTCGAGCTGAGCTGCGCCGGGCCGAAGGCGCGGACGCGGACCACCCGTGCCCCCGCGCCCCAGGCGCAGGTGCCTACGTTCCTCAGGTACCAGGTGGGTGTGTACCGCTCGCCCGTGCGTATCGCCAGGTTCGCCTCTGCCGGATAGGTCTGCCGCACCAGTTGGGCGCGCGCCTCGCCGGGCCGGCAGGTAGAGGCCGCGCCCGGCGTTCCTGGCCCCGTCAGCAGCATGATTCCCACTCCGCAGGCGGCCAACGCCATCCCCAGCCGAGGGATTCGGGCGCTTACCCGGGCCTGTTTCGCCCGGCTGGTCCACTCCTCGTCCCCCGTCCATCCGGGCAGCGACTCGCGGCCCTTCCGTGCGAGCTCGCGTACCCGGCTCCAGTCCCTTGTGGATGACGCGGCGGCGAGGTGCTCCTCCAGCCCCCGCTGCAACCCGGTGGAGAAGCCGGCGCGACGCTCCTCCATCCAGGCGAGAAAGCTCTCGGCACCTTCGCCGAGCCGGAACTCAAAGCCATCGAGGAACGGCGCCCGGTGCGCCTCCAGTGCGCGGCTGAATGCCGCCGAGTCACCCACAGCAGCGTCCGCCAACACCGCGTCGGCGTCGCACGCGAGGTCTCCTGCCAGCATCACCGGATCGGCGCCGGGCGGAATTGCCCCTTCCGGGAGCGAACGCCGGAGCGCCGAGATGGCGGTGTTGACGGAATTGTTCCGGCCGATCGAGATGTTGGACCACAGCAGCCGCCCGAGTGCGCCCCGCGTGTGCGCACGGGCCGTGACTCGCAGGTAGACGAGGAGCGCGAGTTCCTTCGCGTTCAGGCGGACATCGCCGTGCTCGCCGCGGAGGGCGGGGGTGCCGAAGGTGTGCAGGAACAGAGGCATCGCACTTCAGGAGGGCGCGCGGAACGGATGATTCGGCTTCTTTAGAGACGCTTTAGACCCCCGCCCATTCCCACGCACGACCGCCCTGGCAATCCTTGTCGCGCCTGTAAATGAGGCAACCCGCCGCCCGAACCGCCACCGTCAAGCCCGGTCGGCGACAATCTTCGGACACAATCTATCGAGAAACGCCGGCGAGTGGAACGTGTGACGGCGGCGGACCTGGAAAGGAGGTGAAGCGGACCCGCACGTGGGGATTGTCGGGAGCACCGGCTTCCGATCCATGTCACGTACGCCATCCTGAACTGGAGGAACTCCCGATGCGCAATTTCGACGCACACCCACCCCGCTCCTCGGAGTCCACTGCCGTCCCGGTTGCCGCTTCCACGTCCACGGGCGAGCGCCGATGGGCGCAGTTCGTCCTCCTCGCGCTTGCCCTCCTTGTCCTGGGCGGTTGCGGCGAATCCGGCTCGCCGCTCGGACCCGTCCGCGGTCCGGCGTCCGCCCCGGGCGCCGACGCGGTGCCGCCGTCCGGGTGCGGCCGCCTGCTCCCGGGCGAGTCGCTGCAGCAGGAACAGTTCGCCGTGTCGTGCAACGGCGTGGCGGAGCTCATTCTCCAGACGGATCAGACGCTGGTGATGTACGACTCCGCGGGTGCCTCGTGGAACGCGCCGAATACCGGCGCCCAGGGAACGGCGTTCGTCCAGATGCAGGGCGACGGCAACCTGGTCGCGTACGATGCGGCGCTGCATCCGCTCTGGGCGACCGGCACCGCGGGGCACCCGAACGCATGGCTCGCGGTCCAGAACGACTGCAACCTGGTGATCTACGCCGGACCGTTCCCGCAGGGCGGCGCCGTGCTCTGGACGAGCAACACCTCGTGCCGGGCGCCTCGGCCCGCCGCGGGCCGGATGCTGCCGGGCGACCGCCTCTCGCGCACGGTGGAGGTCAGGTCCGTTGCCGGCAATGCCACGCTGGCGGTTCAGGGCGATGGAAACGTCGTGCTCTACGGCTGGCAGGTCCCGCTCTGGACGGCCCCCAACACGGTGAACCACGGGACCAGCCTCCTGATGATGCAGGGAGACGGGAATCTCGTGGCGTCGGACGGCAACGGGGTGGCGTTGTGGACCTCCGGCACCGGCGGGCACCCCGGCGCCTGGCTCGCCATCCAGGACGATTGCAACCTCGTGATCTACGCGGGACCATATCCCCAGACGAACGGCGTGCTATGGGCATCGGGCGCCGTATGCGCGCCCAACCGCCCGATTGGGGACGACTACCCTCGCTCATGGATCATCGGCCCACCCTGCACGACCGGCGGAGACACATACAACTTCGTGAAGTCGAACTGCACTTCGTTCGCGGCCTGGCGTCTCGAACGGGATGGCAAGCGGATCAGCAACTTCGACGGTAACGTACCCTCGTACGTCTGCTCGAACGGCCAGCCGAAGACGAGATGGTCCGACGCCACCTGCTGGGATGAAGCGGCACGCAGGCTGGGCCTGCGCGTGGACAAGTCGCCGGAGATCGGGGCAATCGCGCAGTGGAACGGAACGACAGGTCACGTCGCCTACGTCTCGGCCCGGTTCCTGGACACCGGCGAGATCCTGGTCGAGGAATACAACTACTCCACCGGCTGCCGCTACGGGCGCCGCCGCATTCCCGCCGTGGCCGTGGAGAACTACATCCACTTCTGACGCGCATCGCCTCACCGGCCTTGCGAGACAGGTGGGGACCGGTGGTGTCGGTGACCACGACCGGAGAACGGAGGTGAGGCCCCTGCATCGCCGTGCGATGCAGGGCCTCACTTCCTACACACCGGGGGCCCCGCTTCTCGAACGTGGAGAAGAGGATCACGCGGCCACCGCTTTCCATCAGTACGCGTGCTGGTGGATGCCGCGGACGGCGCGGCCGGACGGGTCCGTGACCGCCGCGAGCGAGGCGTCCCACGCCAGCGCCTCGGGAGTGCTGCAGGCCACCGACGGGCCCGCGGGGACGCACGCCGCGGCCGAGTCCAGCGCGAAGTGCTCGGCGAAGAGCGAGCGGTAGAGATACGCCTCCTTGGTGGCCGGCGTGCCGATCGGGAAGCGGTAGCGGGCAACGGCAAGCTCGCGGTCGCTCACCTCGCCCTCGGCGTGCGCGCGGAGCGCATCGATCCAGCCGTAGCCCACTCCGTCCGAGAACTGCTCCTTCTGCCGCCAGACGATGGAATCCGGGAGCGCATCCGCGAAGGCCTCGCGCAGGATGTGCTTCTCCATCTTCCCGCCACCGGCCATCTTCGCCGCCGGATCGATCCCCATCGCCACGTCCAGGAAGTCGCGGTCCAGGAAGGGGACGCGCGCCTCCACGCCCCACGCGGCCATCGCCTTGTTGGCGCGCAGGCAGTCGAAGCGGTGCAGCCGGTCCAGCTTGCGCACCGTCTCGTCGTGGAAGCTCCGCGCGTCGGGCGCGCGGTGGAAGTACAGGTATCCCCCGAAGATCTCGTCCGAGCCCTCGCCCGAGAGCACCATCTTCACCCCCATCGCCCGGATGCGCCGCGCCATCAGGTACATGGGCGTGGCCGCGCGGATGGTGGTCACGTCGAAGGTTTCCAGGTGGTAGACCACGTCGGAGAGCGCGTCGATCCCCTCCTGCGCGGTGAAGTGGAACTCGTGGTGCACCAGCTCCAGGTGCGCGGCCACCTGGCGCGCGGCGGCCAGGTCGGGCGCGCCCTCCAGCCCGATGGCGAAGGAGTGCAGCCGCGGCCACCACGCGCCGCTCTTCCCCTCGTCCTCCACCCGCCGCGCCGCGAACCGCGCCGCGCACGCCGCGATCACCGACGAGTCCAGCCCGCCGGAAAGGAGCACTCCGTACGGCACGTCGCTCATCAGCTGCCGCCGCACGGCCGACCGCAGCGCCGAGCGCACCGCGGTGGCATCGGCGGGCGCGCCGCGGACCGCGTCGTAGTCGCGCCAGGCGCGGTGGTACCAGCGCCGCGGCTCGGCGTCGCCACTCTCCCACAGGTGCCCAGGCGGGAACTCGGCCACCTCGCGGCAGACGGGGACCAGCGCCTTCATCTCCGACGCCACGTACAGGTTCCCCTCCTCGTCGCGCCCGGTGTAGAGCGGCACGATTCCCATGTGGTCGCGGGCGATGAGCCACCGGTCGCGCTCCGCGTCGTACAGCACGAAGGCGAAGATGCCGTTCAGCTCGCCCAGGAAGTCCGCGCCGCGCTCGCGATGGAGCGCCAGGATCACCTCGCAGTCCGAGTCGGTGGCGAACGCGAACGGCTGGCGCAGCGACGCGCGCAGCTCGCGGTGGTTGTAGATCTCGCCGTTCACCGCCAGCACCAGCGTGCCGGTGGAGTCGCGCAGCGGCTGCGCGCCGTGCAGCACGTCCACGATCGCCAGCCGCTCGTGCGCCAGGATCGCGCGGTCGCAGGCGTACACGCCGGACCAGTCGGGGCCGCGGTGGCGCTGCAGCGCGGACAGGCGCAGCGCGCGGGCACGCAGCGGCGCCGCGGGCCCGTGGATGTCGAGGATGCCGAGGATGGAGCACATGCGAGCTACCTCCGGTCGTCGGGTGGGTGGGTCGCGGATCCGGAGGTCGAGGGGAGATGAAAAACGAAAGCGGCTCCTCGATCTCCGAGGAGCCGCCTGGTGGCCCTGCAGCGTGCGTTCGTCCGCCTACGACAATGCGCGCCCGGTCCCGCGGCTCCTGGAGGAGTCGGGATTGAGGCGATTGTTCAGGTTGCGGAAGATCGCGCGCATCGGGAAAGCCACGGTTGCAGGTGCCGGCCGCGCGCCGGCGTCTTTCGGAAGATCATCACGAAGCCGCGAGTCTGTCAACGGGGGCGGCGGCACCGCTCCGGGCTTCGTGGGAGATTCGAAAAGGTTCATCGCAGAGCTCGCTGCACTCGTACGCGAAAAGGCCCTGCATCGCAAGTCGATGCAGGGCCTTCGCTTATTCTGGTCGGGACGGCCGGATTTGAACCGGCGACCCCCTGAACCCCATTCAGGCGCGTTCCGGCACGAAGTTCGGCAAGCTGTTGGGAACCATCGATGTTCCGGAAGAGCCCTGCCGGTGTCATCGAGGAATCTGCCGGGTTCCGCCGGAAGCGCATGCCCAGAATTATACCCAGCTTGGAGCCTCCCTGACTGATCATCAGGAAGCGTCTCCGGGGCAAGCGCCGTCGGACCCGGAACCGAGCGCCACGACTCCAGCAGGGAGCGCGGAGGTCCAGGAATTCGAGCAGCAGCTGGCTCTCCTGGCCGATGCATTGCTCGCCCGCGGGCGGGCGCCCGACGCCGTGGCGCTGCGCACGCTGGAGACCGAGATCGAGCCGCGCTCCGTGGACGGCCATGCGGGGCTGGGACTGGCGCTGGTGCGGGCGGGCAGGATTTCCGAAGCCCGCGCCGCCTTCCGCCGCGCGCTGGAGCTGGACCGCTACGACACCCGCGCGATGGAGTGGCTACGCCGCCCGGGAGGCTGAGCCGGGACGCCCGCCCGTCATAACTGGCCGGAGGAATTCCACGGCAGGCGGCGACGCGCGGAGTGTCCCGCCTGTGGAACGATTCGCGTCGACGAGCGGGCACATCAGGATCAAGATCATCTTGCGACAGTCGCCTTCGCAGCGCGATGATGCGTGGCATGTCTCGCGGGTCGCTCCGGTCCCACAGTCTCGCGGCGGGGCGTGAGCCGGGCACTCGAACGAAGATGCAGTCGGCCCGTCTCCCCACGGCCGTCACATCTGCGCGCCGCCGTCGATCTCGATCACCCGGCCGGTGAAGAACCCGCACTCCAGCACGAAGCGCAGCGCGAGCCAGACCTCGCCGGGGTCGCCGAAGCGCCCGAGCGGGATCGCGGCCACGGCTTTCCAATCGAGGACGCTGCTTCCTCCCCAGGTGTGAGACTTGCGGTTCCCGTGTCCCGCTACCTGGCCCATTCGACGCGCGGCCGCGGCGGAACGGCGAGCGTCCGGGCGTTCCGACGGAATCCTTGCAACCGGAACTTGCGGTTCCTAGCTTGGCGATGCTGTCGGCGTGGGAGAGCTCCTTGCCGGAAGCGCCTCCTCCTCCGTTTCCGCCGACGTCCTTCTACCCTCCGTTCCCCATGCTGCAGATCAGCGCAGAGCCGCGCGCGACGGAAAAACGCCGGAGTGAAGCCGCGGGGGCGCCGCGGCCGGATACGGCCCCGCCGGCGGCGGAGTTCGCACCCTCCGGGAAGCTGCTTCTCACCGGGCACCCCATCGCCGAAGCCCTGGAGACGTTCGGGACCCCGCTGTACCTGTACAGCGAGTCCGTGCTCCTGGACAACCTGCGGAGGATCACGGACGCGGTTACCTATCCGGACACAAAGTTCTACTTCGCCATGGTGACGAACCGGGCTTGGCCCGTGCTCTGCCGCGCCGCCCGGTTCGGATGGCGTTTCCACTTCAACAGCCCCCTGGAGGCGGACGTACTGGCGTGTGCGCTCGAGCGCGGCGGGCTTTCGCGGGCGGAGATGGAGGCCTGCCTTGCCGAATCGGTGTTTTCGGGGGGGAGCATCTCACGGGAACAGATGATGGCGCTGGTGCGGCACGGGACGTACGTGCACCTGACCGCCTGCGACCAGATCCCTGCTTACGCCGGCGTAGCGGCCGCGACGGCGGGCGCGCCGCGGGCGGTTGGGCTGCGCGTGCAGTTCGACGACAACATGCAGCGGGCGCGGCAGGGCGTCTCCGTGTCCGAGATCCCGGAGACCCTGGCGCTCGCCCACGCCCACGGGCTGCGCATCACCTCGATCCACATGTACCGGGGGACCGGGACCGCGTCGGCCGAGCGGTTCGCTGAGCCCTTCGCCCGGTTCGCGGAGATCGCGGAAGGCTTTCCCGACCTGCTGCACGTAGACATCGGAGGCGGGTTCGGGTACGACTACGAGACCCGGGGCGCCCGGTTCGACTGGCGCGCCCTGAACGCCTTCGTGGAGGGGCTGATGCGGCGGATCAACGCGCACTTCGGCCGTACCCTGACGCTGCGGCTCGAGATCGGCCGCTCCGCCGTGGCATCGGCCGGCGTCTTCGCGACGCGCGTGCTGTCCCGGAAGCCGGGTTTTTCGGAGCGCGAGGTCATCCTGGGCGTGGATGCGTCCTCCATGAGCGTGCGGGCCGCGGCGCCGGCCGTGGTGGGCAAGCGCCACCACTACTTCCTGGAGCGGCAGCGGCCGGGCGCGGATCGCGACGATCTGTACACGCTGGTCGGGCCCACCACCTACACGAGCGACTACTTGGCGAAGCGGGTGCGGATCGCCGGATGCGGGGAGGCTGGGGTACAGCCGGGCGACACGCTCGTGTTTCTGGACTGCGGGGCGTACGGGGCCGTCACGCACAGCGAGTTCCTCACCACTCCCCGGCCGGCGGAGGCGATGATCACCGAAGACGGCGAGTTCCTGCCCATCACCCGCCGCGCGGGCGTCGAGCAGATTACCTCTCACTGGGCGTGACGGTGCAGACCACGAACCGGAGCACACCGCGCCGATGATCGAGGGCACCTTCCTGGAGCGCATGTCGGACCCGCACGTCGCCGGGCGCCGGGCGCTGCTGGAGGCGGGCCCGGTGCTGCCCGCCCCTTCCGCACCCGTGCGGGCCGCCTCCGCGGAGGGGTTTCCCCGTGCGGCCGAAGCAGAGATCCGGGACGACCTGCGGGCGCGCGGCTTGGCGGTCGTGCAGCTCGACGAGCCGGTGCCGGCGGACCGCTTCCTTGCACTGGGACGGCTGCTGGGCACGGCCATGCCCGAGACGGATCCCGCCGTGCAGCCGCAGGTGGAGCAGCAGGTGATCCTGCACCTGGTCTCCCGGCACGGGCACACCCGTGATGTTGCGCTGCAGCCCTTCGCCACCCAGGCCCTTACGCTCCACACCGAGAGCAGCGCCCGGCCGGCCGCCGCCCAGCCCCGCTACATCGTCCTGATGTGCCGCGACCCCGGAGACGACGCCACCGCGGCCCAGACGGTGCTCGTGCCGATGGCGGAGGTGCGTGCGCGGATCACGCCGGAACAGCTTGCCCTGCTCGCGAGCACCCGGTACAGGAACAGCGCCAGCGTACCCTTCATCGTCCGGCACGAGGAGGGCCGCGTGGTGTTCTCGTTCCGGGATTTCCACGAGCACCCCCTCGACTGGGCCCACGCGGCCCCGGACGCCGCCGCCGACGACGTGAACGGCGCCCTGCGGGGGCTGCTTGCGGCGATGTACGCGCCGGAGGGGGCGACGGGCATCCACTGGAACCGGGGGATGCTGGTGATCATGGACAACACGTTCCATTTCCACGGGCGTACGGCGGGTGCGGTAAACCCGTCCAGCCGCCCGCGCCACCTGCAGCGGCTGCGCATCATCGCGCCCCCGTGAGCTTCCGCGCCTGCGCGCCGAAGCACCCGGGTCACCATCGGGATTCCGAATGCCGAAGTTATTCGATACGCTCCCGTCCGCACCCACGCCGCCCGACCTGCCGGGTGCCGCCTACCAGGCGGCTGCTCGCGCCGGCGCCGTCCGTCACGCCCGTGAGAGCTACGTGCCGGTCCTGGACGCGCACGTCCTGGAGGTGTTCGAGCGCGCGCGAGACCCCCGCGATCCGTTCGAGCTGCGAGACCTGTGGCTGGGCCGGGTGGAGCACGGCGCGGGGGTGCCGGGCCACCGTCCGCGGCTGGTGGAGCAATGGCGGGGCTCTCGGCGGCGGCGCACCGTCGAGCCCGAGGAGGTCCTGTCGTCGCGCGCAGCCGTGCGCTTCGTGAAGGAGCTCTTCAACTGGTTCTTTCGGGAAGACCTGTACGGAGACCTGCGCGACAGCGCGCGGGTCATCCTTTCCAGCGGCTCCGTGGACGAGGAACGCTGGGGCCTTCCCAGGGCGTTCAAGGCATGCGTCTCGTACGCCCTGGAGCGGGACTGGTACGGGTATTCCGACTCGCGGGGGCGGGTCCCGGCGCGCGAGGCGGTGGCGGCGTACGAGACGGCGCGCATGGCCGCGGGCGGCTACGGGGCGGACAACGTGGCGCTTACCATGGGGGGCACCTTCGCGGTGAGCTCCCTTGCCGACTTCATCCTCGGGAACTCGGCCGTGGCGGCCCCGGTGCTGTGCGCCATCCCCAACTATCCCCCCCTGGTGGAAGCCGTCGCGCGGCGCGGCGGCGTGCGGCTGGTCCCGCTGACGGCCACGCACGGGACCGTGTCCCTGGACCCGCTCATTGCATCGCTCACCCCAGGCACACCCCTGGTGCTCCTGCAGACGGCGGCCAATCCCACCGGGGCCGCCGTTCCCGAGGCGGAGCTCGCGCGCCTCGTGGCCAGCGCGTCGCCCTCCACCACGATCCTGCTGGACGAGTGTCACGAGTGGCTGGGGCCCGTCCAGCCGTTCTCGGCAGCGCGCGCCGCGCCGAACGTCGTCCGCATCTCCAGCCTGTCCAAGGCTTGGTCGGCCCCAGGGCTCAAGATCGGGTGGATACTGGCGGACGCGCGGTTCATCTCGGAGTACTACGAGTACGCCTCGACCACCTTCGGGGGCCCGCCTTCCTTCTTCTATACGGCGGTGGAAGTGCTGGCCCGCATGGAACGGTGGATTCTGGAAGGTGTCGACACGCCGGGACCCCGCGAGATGGCCGAGTTCGAGGCGTCGTACGGACTGGACGTGCGCGGGCTGAGCGAGGGATATCGCAGCTACCGCGAGGAGCGGCGGTCGCGCGAGCACGCGCTCACCACCCTGCGTGCCGCGGCCGTCGCCGCCCTGGACGGGCCCTCGGCCCACGTGATCGCGCCCCGCTGCTCCATCAATCTGGCGGCCGAGTTCCCCGAGTGGAACGACTCGTACCGCTGCTTCCGGGAGCTCCTGCGGGATACCGGCGTAGCGGTGTTTCCGGGGATCCTGACCTTCTGCTTTTCCGGCGGGCTCATGCGGATCACCACGTCGCGGCGCTGGGAGGACCTGTGCTTCGGCCTCGAGCGGCTGGGCGGGCGGCGCTCCATGCGCGTCCAGCCGGACGATTGTGCTGTGGCCCCGGCGTACGGAGCCGCGGCGGCGGCGGTCCCGGGAGCGCACGCTTGACGCTCCCGCCGGCCGTCCCGTGCGGGGGCCGGCCCCGTGGCAAGCAGATCCTGGGGATGCTGCACCTGCAGCCCCTTCCCGGCACGCCCTACCACGAGCCGGGCTCGCTGGCCCGCACGGTGCAGACCGCGGTCGACTCCGCCCGCGCCCTGCAGGACGGCGGCGCCGACGGCTGCCTGGTGCAGACGGTGGAGCGGGTGTACGGGGTGGCCGACGAAAGCGACCCGGCCCGGGTCGCCGCGGCGGCCCGGGTGGTCCACGCGGTGGTCGAGGCCACGGGTCCCGGCTTCGTCGTGGGCGTGCAGCTCATGCGCAATGCGATCCGGGCCTCGCTGGCCGTAGCCCGGGTGGCCGGGGCCGGGTTCGTCCGCGCGGGAACGCTCGTGGGCGCGACGATGACGGAGTTCGGCCTCGTGCACGCCGACCCCATGGGCGTGATGGAGTACCGCAACAAGATCGACGCTCGCGGCGTGCAGATCATCGCGGACGTGGACTCCGACGCGTTCCGCTGGTTCGGCGAGGCTCGGTCCGCGGGCGACGTTGCGCGGCGCGCCCTGAAGGTGGGCGCCGACGCCGTGGCGGTCGGCCACCCCGACGAGGACGAGGCGCTCCGGAAGATCCACTCGGTCCGGCGGGAGGCTCCCGGGGCGTGCGTATTCCTTTCCGGGCACACCACCCACGCGAACGCCTCGCGCCTGCTGGCCGCGGCCGATGGCGCCTTCGTTGGCAGCTGCCTCGAGGAAGGGGGCTGGGGCGGCCGCATCGACGTGCGCCGCGTACGCGATTACGTGCGTGTCGTCCGGGAGCTGGAGGCGTGATCGTGAGTGGGCCGTCTCCCGGGGCGGATGCCATGCTCCGCCAGCTGGAGCGGCTTGCGGACGACCTGCGGACCGTGGTGGACGCGGTGGACCGGCAGCTGGCGTCGATCCTGGCCGAGAAGGCCTGGAGCCGGACCCGCTCCGTGCACCTGGTGGGATCCGGCGATTCGCGCCACGCCGCCGGCGCCGCGACCATGGCGTTCCACACGATCGGCGGAGTGGACTGCCGGTCCGCGGGGACCCTGCCGTTTCTGGGGTACACACCGCCGCCCGCTGGCGGTACCGGCGAGGGCGGGCGGCCGCTCGTGGTGGCGATCACCGCCTCGGGGGCCACCCCGCTGGTGCTGGAGGCCGTGCAGCGGGCGCGCCGCGACGGCTGCCGCACGCTCGCGCTCACCACGACCGCCGGCAGCCCCGTTACCCGCGCGGCGGACGGGGCGGTGGTGGTGGAGCTTCCGGGACTGGAGCGCTCACCGGGGGTGCGAACCTTCCAGGCGAATTTGGCGGGTCTGCTGGTGCTGGCCATCCGGCTGGGAGAGGTCCGCGGCGGAGTTGCCCCGGACCGGGCGGCGACGCTCCGCCGGGAGCTTCGCGCGCTGGCCGATGCCGTGGAGGTGACGCACGGGGCGAACCGGACCCGGTGCCGGGAGGTGGCGGAACTCGTGGCGGATGCGCCCGCTCAGCTGGTGCTGGGCAGCGGCCCCAGCCACGGGACGGCGCAGTTCGCCGCGGCCAAGCTGACGGAAGGGGCCGGGGTCTTCGCGGCCGCCCAGGACGTGGAGGAGTGGTGGCACGTGGAGCGCTTCGCGTATCCCGTGGACATGCCTCTCTTCGTGGTCGCGCCGCCGGGTCCCGCCCACCGCCGGGCAGGGGAGATCGCGGCTGCCGCGCGCGGCCTGGGACGCCGCGTGGTCGCCGTCACCCCCGCCGAGGACGTGCACGTGGCGAGACACGCCGCCGCCGTGCTCCCCGTGTGGGGAGCGCCGCGCGAGGAGTTCTCGCCGCTGCTGTATCACCTGTTCGCCGGGGCCGTGGCCGCGGCGCTCGCCGCGCTTCTGGGCCGCAGCCCGTTCCAGTCCGACCGCCCGGCGCTGCGTGCCGGCATGGACGCGTATCTCGCCCGCGCGCATGGCGGGGCGGAGAGATCCAGCGCCCCGGTTCCCCGCGCCCCTTCCGGACCGCCGCGGCCGCGCTGCGATGGATGATCTCACGCTCGCGGTCTTCGAGCTGGCGCGCGCGCAGCTTTCCGCCGCCGGAGGCGAGCTGCCCGGACCGGACGCCGGGCTCCGCGAGGCCGGGCTCGGCTCGCTCGAGACCGTGCGGCTGATGCTGGCCGTGGAAGCGCGCTTCGGCGTGCAGTTTCCGGCCGACCTGCTCCGTCCGGAGGTGTTTTCCACCCCCCGCACGCTGGCGCGTGCGGTGCGATCCCTGCTGGGCGCCCGGGACTGACTTCGCCGCCGCCGCATGAACCTCACCGTTCCACACGCCGCGGAAGACGCGTTCACCGCAGACTTCGAGGGCGCGCACACCTACCGGGGGCGCCCGTTCCGTGAGCGCCTGCCCATTCCCCACACGCTGCTGGACCTGCTGGCGCGGCGGGCGAGGGCCCAGGAGGGCCGCCCATTTCTGACGGCGATTTCCGCCGCGGGAGAGGCGGCCACGCTGACCTACGGCGCGCTGCACCTGCGGAGCCGCGCCCTGGCCGAGTGGCTGCGCCGCGAGGCCGGCGTCGCCCCCGGCGGCGTGGTCGGGCTGCTGCCGCTGAACGACGTGCCCTCCATCGTGGCCGTGTTCGGGGTGCTGCACGCAGGATGCGCGGTGTTGCTGCTGAACCCGGCGGACCCGCCGGCACGCCTGGGGCAGCAGACCGCGGCGCTCGGGGTGCGGGTCGTCCTGCGCGGCGCCGGTGTTGGCGAAGACGCGTATCCCGGCGCCCTTCTCCTTCCGGACGGTGCCGCGCTGCAAGGGATTCCGCCCGGGGCCCCGCGCGAGACCGCCGTGCTCCCCGAAGCCGATGCGTTCTTCTTCGGGACGTCCGGGTCCACCGCGGCCTCCAAGCTGGTGGCCCAGTCCCACTACAACGCGGCCGTGAACGCCGAGGGGGTGCGCCGCCACCATGCGCTGGCGGCCGGCGACCGCCTCCTGGCGTGCCTTCCGGTGCACCACGTGAACGCGCTGCACCTCACCGTCTTCGGGACGCTGGCGGCGGGCGCGCACGTGGTGTTCGCGCACGCCCTGGACCCGTTCGGATATCCGGCGCTCGTGGAGCGCGTCCGCCCGCGGATCGCCAGCGTGGTGCCCAGCATCCTGGAAGTGCTCGTGGAAACGTGGCGCGGCCGCTCCGTTCCCGCCGGGCTGGAGTACTTCGTCTCGGCGGCGGCGCCCCTGTCCGCGCGGACCGCGCGGCGGGTCCTGGAGCGGCTCGGCGCGCGGGTGATGCAGGGGTACGGGCTCACGGAAACCGTGAACTTCTCCACCACGATGCCGCGCGGCCTTTCGGACGCGGCCTACCGTCGCCTGATGCTGGACCGCGACATCCCGTCCGTGGGAACGGCGCTGTACGGGAACGAGGTGGCGGTGCTGGGCCCGGACGGGGTTCCCGTCCCGCCGGGAACCGTGGGCGAGGTATGCGTGCGCGGCCACAACGTGATGATGCGCTATGCGAACAACCGCGAAGCCACGGCCGAGGCGTTCCGCGGCGGATGGTTCCACACCCAGGACCTGGGGTTCCAGGTGCACGACGAGGCGTGCGAGCACCCCTTCCTGGTCCTGACCGGGCGCACCAAGAACATCGCCAAGGTTCGTGGCGAGTCGGTCTCGCTGGACGAGATGGACCGCGTGCTCCGGTCCCTTCCCGGAGTGGTGGACGGCGCGGCCGTTGCCGTGCCCGACCCGCTGCTGGGCGAGGCGGTGCTCGTGGCGGTGGTCTACCCGGGAGACACGCGCGAGGTGCTCGCGGGGCTCCGCGCCGCCTTTCCACCCGCGGCCCTGCCGCGGCAGATCGTGCGGCTCGACGCCATCCCCCGCACCCCCACCGGAAAGATCCTGCGGATGGAGCTCGCGCGTACGCTCGGCGCCGGGCCGCAGTGACTCCGGGGAACGGAGAGTGCCCCGGGACGGACCGGCAGAGGGAGGGGCTGGATCAGGCGGTTGGCGCCTCCACGGCTTGGTGAGGGCACCTTCGGATGCACCACCAACGGCCGAGGTAGGCGGGCTTGCGCGGGGGGGGGAACACGGACGGGTCCGCCGCGAACGGCGAGCCGCAGGTGAGCGTGGCCGTGGGCTACAGGCACGCCCTCGTGCCGAGGCAGGTGCACGGCTTCCTCGCTTGCCGCGCCGAAGTCCGCATCCCCCGCCTCATGGATCCTGGCAGACGCTTGGATGGCCGCCGTCGGTGCAGAACGAAATCGAGGACCAGTCCAGTATCACTTCTCCTCAATCACGAAGCTGTTCGCGAGTCGGCACGTTTTCGGGTCCGCTGCCTGCTCACGGGTCCCGGTTATGAGCGCTCCCACCAGCGGCACGTGATCCGTGCGCAGCATCGCGCGGTGCAGGCGTCCCGTCGCTTCCATGCGCACCGGCGGTCCGACCGTGCCGTCGGCGAAAAGAGGCGCTGCCAGCAGGGTCACGCCCGGCGAGGGAATCACCTGCGCTACAAGCACCTGCGCCATTCTGCCCGGCGGGAACCTCAACCGCAGCTCCGCACCCACATCACCGCCTCGGCGGCCCGGTGGGGCACTTCTGCACGCTGGCGACCCGGCCGTGTTGGGATTCGCTGGAGTCATACCAGATCCGGGAGATCAGCTTCTGCATCCGCACTGCACCCCACCCGACGTCATCCTGAGGCCGGTCATACTGCAAGTCGCATCAGCACAACACCTTGCAAGCCGATCTGTGGGCGGGGCAGCACGTGAGTGGGTCGGATGCACCGATGCTTCTCCCGGAGTTCGTATCAGAGCACCTGCTGCAGGTATACGCGGCGCCGGCCGTCGGAGTCCTGGGCGGCGGCATGCTCCACGAATCCGAACAGGTCGAGCAGGGCGCGGACGGAGCGCAGGTCGGGATTGGCTTCCGACCGGAGGACGTCGGCGCCCCCGGCGCGAGCCACTTCCGCGGCGCGGCGAAGGCACTGCACGCCCGCCAGGGTGCCGCGCTCCAGCCACGCGGGATGCACGGCCAGACGGCCCAGGTAGGCGGGCTTGCGGGCGGGGGGGAACACCGACGGGTCCGCCGCGAAGGGCGGACTCCAGGTGAGCGTGAAGGTGGCCACGGGCTCGCCCTGGTTCCGAAGGAGGTGCACGGCGCCTTCGCCCACCCGGCGGCGGGTGGTCTCGGGGTTGCGGACGGGCGCGGGTGCGGCGGGCACCGCCGTGTGCCGGTCGCACGCGCACAGCAGCTCGTGCACCGTGCGGGGATCGGTGGCCACTTCCCAGGACCAGGTCACGGTGCGGGCGGCGGGCGGGTGGGGAACGACGGGCGCCGGACGAACAGCCGGGTTGCGCGGACGTTGGAAGGCCGGCTTCCGCCATACTACAGGAGGCCCCGGAGGAGTGACAAGATCCCCCGGAACGCTTTCGCCTCACCCGGCCAGTCGCGCCTGCAGCGCGTACCCGACGTGGACCCGCGAGCGGCAGTGCCGGAACGTCCCGGCCCGTGCGAATCGCGCCTGGCCCTGCCCGACGCCGGCCAGTCGCCGCCTCCCTCCCTCCTGGCGGGCGCCCGCGGTTGCTGGGGGAGAGGACGGGTGATAGCATGGGGAAACATCCTTCCTTTTCAACGCCACTCCTCACGTTCCTGATTTCGCGGCAGGTGGACGGATGGCAGGGATGAAGATCACCCGCGCGCACGTCGGCACCACGCGCGGCCATGCGGGCCAGGGGCCCACGGCCGTCGACGCGTACACGCTCGACGCGGGCCCCGCGCTCTGTGTCACCGTCTGGACCTACGGCGCCACCCTGGTCGAGACGCTCGTACCGGGGCGGGATGCCGAGCGGCAGAACGTGACCGTGCGGCTGCCCGACCTGGACGCGTACGAGGACCGGACGCGGAACCCCTACGTGGGGGCCACGATGGGGCGGTTTTCCCGGTGCATCGCCCGGGGGCGCCTGCGCATCGGGGGGCGGGAGCACCGTCTGGACCGCAACGTGGGAGAGCACCACTTCCACGGCGGATCCATCGGGTTCGACCGCTACGTCTGGCAGGCCGGCGCGGAGCGTGCCGGGGACGAGCTGGTGCTGCGCCTGTCGCTGGAAAGCGCCGACGGCGACCAGGGCTATCCTGGCGCGCTTTCCGCCCAGGTGCAGTACCGCGTCCACGCAGACGGCCGGCTCGCGTTCCGATACAGCGCCCGCACGACCGCGAGCACGGTCGTGGGGCTGACGAACCACGCCTACTGGAACCTGGCGGGCAAAGACGGAATCGACGGCCACCGGCTGTCGGTGAACGCCGGGCGCGTGGTCGGGGTGGACGGGGCCTTGATCCCCGCGGGACCCCTGCTGCAGACGGCCGGGACCCCGCTGGACTTCCGGGTTCCGCGGCAGATCGGGAGGCTGGAGCTGGACCACTGCTACGCCCTGGACCATGCCGGCCCTGCCGCGGAACTGCACGATCGCGCGAGCGGTCGGACGATGCGCGTGCAGACGGACCAGCCCGCCCTGGCCGTGTACTCCGGCGAGGGGCTGCGCCCTCCGCGCGCGGGGCTGTGCCTCCAGGCAACCGCGCTCCCCGACGCCCCCAACCGCCCGGACTTCCCCTCGGCGCGGCTGGAACCCGGCGAGTGCTACCGGCAGGAGACGGTGCACCACTTCTTCGTCGGCTGAACGCGTTCCCCGCCAGGACCCGGCATTTCGTTCCATGCGGCTGTACCTGTCCTCCTTCAGGCTAGGCAACGCCCCCGACCGGCTGGTGACGCTGGTGGGCGAGAAGCGGCGCGCCGCCGTGATCCTCAACGCCTGCGACGCCATGTCTGCCGGGGACCGGGAGCTGCGCGTCCGGCAGGAGATCGCCGTCATGGAGGGCCTGGGTTTCCAGGCGGGGGAACTGGACCTCCGCGCGTACGCGGGCGCGCCCGCGAGGCTGGCGGAGCAGCTGGCGGGGTGCGGACTGGTCTGGGTGCGGGGCGGCAACAGCTTCGTGCTGCGCGGCGCCATGAAGTCGAGCGGGATGGACGACCTGCTGCGCCGCCTCCTGCGGCGCGACGCGCTGGTGTATGGCGGTTTCAGCGCGGCCGCCGCGGTCCTGGGCCCCTCGCTGCACGGCGTCGAGCTGGTGGACGATCCCCGGGCGGCCGGCGACGGTGAGATCACCTGGGATTGCCTGGGGGTGCTCCCCTATTCCGTGGCCCCGCACTACCGGTCGGATCACCCGGAATCGGCCGCGGTGGAGGCGCTGGTGCAGTATTACATCGACCACGCCATGCTCTTCAGGGCGCTGCGGGACGGCCAGGTGATCGTGGTCGACGGGGCACGGGAGGAGGTGGTGTCCTGACGCGGAGGGTTCACCCGGAGCAGACGCCGTCACGTCCTCGCGGTTCACGCCCCCACGGGGGCCATCTTCCAGGCCGACCCATCGTCATGCGGATCCTGATCGTCGGGGGAACGGGCTTCATCGGCCGGGCGGTGGTCCGGGCAATGCACGGGCACGAGCTGGCGCTGTTCCACCGCGGCGCCACGTGCCGCGAACCCCGGGACACGCACCACCTGCACGGCGACCGCGCGGAGCTGCTGGCGTACCGCGAACGGATTCGAGCGCTCCGGCCGGACGTGGTGCTGGACATGGTGCCCAGGAACGGTCCCGACGCGCAGCGGGTGATCGACGCCGTCCGGGGGATCGTGCCCCGGGTCGTCGCCGTTAGCAGCGGAAGCGTGTACCGCCGGTTCGGCGTGCTCATGGGTTCGGAGCCCGGGGCCGTGGACAACACGCCGTCGCGAGAGGATTCGCCGCTGCGCACGCGGCTTTTCCCCTACCGGAGCCACTCGGTGGAGCCCGGACCCCTGCACGACTACGACAAGATCCCCGCCGAGCAGGCGTACTTTCGCGCGACGGACCTGGCGTGCAGCGTGGTTCGCCTGCCCATGGTCTACGGCCCCGGCGACCCGGACCACCGCCTGACGCCGTACGTGCGCCCCATGCTCGACGGCCGGCCGGAGATCCCCCTGCAGGAGACGGCAGCCCGGTGGCGCAACGCGCGGTCCTACGTGGACAACGCGGCCGCCGCCATCGCCCGGGTGGTAGAAGCCGGTGCGCCGGGCCGCGCGTACAACGTGGCCGAGCTGCAGGACTTCACCGAGCTGGAGTGGATCCGCCGCATCGGCGCCGTGGTGGGGTGGCAGGGCGCCGTCCGCCTGGTTCGCGACGGGGGCAGGCTGGGACGGCCCTCGGTCTCGGAGCTGCCGGAAACCACGAACTTCGCGCAGCACCTTCTCATGGACAGCAGCCGCATCCGCGGAGAGCTGGGGTACACCGAGGTGGTGGAGCCCGAGGAGGCGCTGTGCTCCGCGGTGCGGGCGGCGGCAGCCGCCTCAGCGCCGGCCGACTCGCCGGGGGACGACGGGGTGGACGGACGGGAAACCTCGCGGCCGGGAACGTGAGCCCACGCCGGGCGGCCGCCCCGTGGGAACGTACGGTGAACGCGTTCGCGGGGGTGAGCCGATCGGCAACCGTACGGCCGCGCCGCGGCGGGCGCAGGGAATCCCTCGGGTAGGCCGGACACCTCACGCCGACATGGATCTTCCATGGCCATGCCAGACAAGCTCGACAGCGGCTCCAGCGTTCCGGCGGCGATCGCGGGAGGCGTTCCGGCCGGGGCGGCCGCCCCGACGCCGGCGACCCCCGATCCGGCGGGGGCGGCCGGCTTTCCGGCCGCGGAGCGCCTGCGCCTGCCCAACGGCATGACCATCGTCACGCAGAGCCGGGTGGAGGCCGGGCACTTCTTCGAGGACCTCTTCGTGAAGCGCGTGTATCTGCGCCACGGCCTTACCCTGCACCCCGGCGACTGTGTGTTCGACGTGGGCGGCAACATCGGCATGTTCGCCCTGTTCGCGCACTGGCACGCCCCGGGAGCGCGCATCTACACCTTCGAGCCGGCCCCTCCCCTGTTCCGCCGCCTGTGCGCCAACCTGGCGCTAAACGGCGCCGCCGCCCGCACCTTCAACCACGGGATCGCCGACGCGGAGCGCACCGCGCGCTTCACCTTCTATCCCGGCAGCTCCGGGATGTCGTCGTTCTACGCCGACCCGGAGGAGGAGCGCGCGGTGCTGCGGGCGATGATGGATCGCCGGCGCCGGGAGGGAGCGGCGGAGATGGACGCGCTGATGGAGTACGCCGAGGAGCTGCTGGACGAGCGTTTCCGGGCGGAGGAGATGGAGTGCAGGCTGCGCCCGCTCTCGGCGGTCATCCGCGAGGAGGGGGTGGAGCGGATCGACTTCCTCAAGGTGGACGTGCAGAAGGCGGAGATGGACGTCCTGCGCGGGATCGCCGACCACGACTGGCCCCGCATCCGCCAGATCGCCATGGAGGTGCACGACCTGGACGGGCGCCTGGAGGCGGTCGCGCGGCTCCTGGAAGGGCGCGGCTTCCGCGTGGCCGTGGAGCAGGACGAGGCGGTGGAGGGCTCCGTCCTGCACAACCTCTTCGCCGTGAACCGCCGCATGCCGCGTGCGCGGGACCCGCTGCGTGGCGCCGGGACGGCGGACGCATGCCCGCGGGTTTCCACGGGGGCGGCGGGCCGGGAGGCGGCCGCGGGGCCCGCCCCCTTCCCGGCCGGGGCGGAGTCCTGGCAGCTCCTCCTCCTGTCGGCCGCCACGCGGCCGGGGCTGGACGCGGGCGCGGAGCGCCTGGCGCGGCACCTGTCGGCGCACCCGGAGCTGCCGCCGGCCGGCGCCGCCCTGGCGGGGAGCTCGCGCGGGGGCGACCTCGCGTACCGCCGGGCCGTGGTCGTGGGCGCGGGGGACGACGCCTGCGCGCGCCTCCGCGCCCGCGACCCGGCATGGACCTCTGAAGGAGTGGTGGACGGGTCCGGCCGCTCCGTGGTCTTTCTCTTCCCCGGTGTGGGCGAGCAGTACCCCGGGATGGGACGCGGGGTGTACGAGACGGAGCCCGTTTTCCGGGCCGAGCTCGACCGGTGCGCCGTCCACCTGCGGACCCACCTGGGGTGGGACCTCCGCGACGTCCTCTTCGCGGCGGATCGGGAGCCGCCACCGGGGGCGCCTCCCGGCGGGCTGGACCTGCGGCGGATGCTGGGCCGCGCGCCCGCTTCCGGGGCCGCCGGGCTTCTCCATCGCACCGACGTGGCGCAGCCGGTGGCGTTCGCCGTGGGCTATGCGCTTGCCCGCCTGTGGGAGTCGTGGGGCGTGCGCGCCGACGTGGTGGCGGGCCACTCGCTGGGCGAGTACACGGCCGCCTGCGTGGCCGGCGTCTTCTCCCTCGAGGACGCCCTGGCGCTGGTGGCGCTCCGCGCCCGCGCCATCCAGGAGCTTCCCCCGGGCGCCATGCTCGCGGTCTCCCTTGCTCCCGACGCGCTGGGCCCATGGCTGGCCGAAGACGTGGCGCTGGCGGCGGTGAACGCGCCGGGGCTGTCCGTGCTCTCGGGCGCGGAGGAGGCGATCACCCGCGTCGAGAAGAGCCTGGCCGGGAGCGGACACGCCGTGCGCCGCCTGGCGGCCACGCACGCGTTCCACTCGCCGCTGCTGCAGCCGGTGGCCGACCGGGTGGCCGCGCTCGCCGCCGGGATGCGGCTCAGGGCCCCGCGCATTCCCATGCTCTCCAACGTTACCGGGAGCTGGTTGAGCGCGGCCGAGGCCACGGATCCGCACTACTGGGCGCGGCACCTGGTCCGCACGGTGCGCTTTGCCGCCGGCGCGGCGGAGCTTCTGGCGCAGCCGGGGCGCGTGCTGGTGGAGGCGGGGCCCGGCGGCTCGCTGGGCACGTTCGTCCGCCAGCAGGCCGCGGCGAGCGGGGCCGAGCCCCCCGTGGGGGTGGCCTCGCTCCCGCACGGGGCCGACGACACCCCGGAGCCCGCCTTCCTCCTGGGCGCGCTGGGACGGCTCTGGGCCGCGGGGGTGCGGCCGGACTGGACCGCCGCCGGGGGTGGCCGGCGGTGCCACAGGGTCCCGCTCCCTCCCGGGCCGGACGGCCCGGCCGGCATCGATGCCGCCTCCGCGGCGGCGCCGGCGCCCGGGGCGCCCGGAGCCATGGCCGGCGCGGAGGAGCGCGGGAGGGAGGGCGGGAGCGGCGATGGAGGGGACGTGGCGCGGGTGCTGGCAGGCGTATGGTCCGAGCTGCTGAACGTGCAGCCGCGCGGCGACGACGACTTCTTCCTGCTGGGGGGGCATTCCCTGGTCGCCACCCGGCTGATCGCCCGCGTGCGCGAGCGGTTCGGGGTGGAGATGCGCCTGCGGACGATCTTCCAGACGCGCACGGTGTCGGCGATGGCACGCTGGATCGAGGACGCCACGACGCCGGACCGGAGCTGAGCCCTCCGTGCGGCACGCGCCGCCGTCCGGCGCTCCGCGGGTTTCGTCCGCCTGCGTCCGCACGGGTATGCAGCGAGCCCGGAAAGCGGGGAGTGGCACGGCCGCCGCCGGCCGGCCGAGGGAAGGAGCAAGCATCACCGGTCACGACGAAGCCGCATCCGCGAATGACCACGCCTGCCGGCACGGCCGCCGTATCTCCCGCCCCGGTCCACCCCGCCGGGGCCGCCGGGCTGCGCACCTTCCTGGCCGTCTGGCTCGGGCAGACCGTTTCCGCGACGGGAAGCGGGCTGACCAGCTTTGCGCTGGGCGTGTGGGTATACCAGCGCACCGGCTCGATCACGCTCTTCGCCGGGATCCTGGTCTTCACCACCATTCCCGTCATCCTGCTGCTCCCCGTGGCCGGGAGCGTCGTGGACCGCTACGACCGGCGGTGGCTGATGATCGGCGCGGACACGGCGGGCGTGCTCTCGACGATCGCGGTCGCGCTGCTGGCCGGCGCGGGGCGGCTGGAGCTATGGCACGTGTACGCCGCGGTGGCCTGGAGCGCGGCGTGCGCCTCCGTCCAGCGCGCGGCATGGTCGTCGTCCGTGGCCCTGCTGGTTTCGCGCGAGCAGCTGGGGCGCACCGCCGGGCTGACCCAGCTGGGCCAGGGCGCCGCCATGCTGATCGCACCGCTGCTGGGCGGCGTGCTGCTGCTGAGCGTGGGGCTGCGCGGGGTGATCCTGCTGGACGCGGCCACCTACCTGGTCGGCGCCACCGCCACGGCGCTGGTCCGCATCCCGCGCCCCCCGGCACCCACCCGTGGCCCGGGCGGCGGCCTTCTCCGCCTGACGGCGGAGGGGTGGCGCTTCACCCGGTCGCGCCCCGGCCTGCTGGAGGTAACGCTGTTCCTGGCGGTCGTGAACCTGTCGACCAGCTTCCTCCAGGCCGTGCTCACGCCGATGGTCCTGAGCTTCACCACCGCCGACCGGCTGGGCGTGGCCGTGGCGGCGGGCGCTGTGGGAATGCTGGCCGGGGGATTGCTCATGGGCGTGTCGGGCGGGCCGGCGCGCCGCAGCCTGGGGGTCGTGGCCGGCGGCGCGCTGATGGGAATGGCGCTGCTCGCCGTCGGCGCGCGTGCGTCGGTGGGAGGCGTCGCGGCCGCGCTCGCCGTCTGCTACTTCGCGGCCACCCTGAACGGCGCGTGCAGCACGGCGCTGCTGCAGGCGTCGGTCCCGCCGGAGATGCAGGGGCGCGTGTTCACAGCCCTGCGGATGATCGCGTTCACGGCCAGCCCCATCGCCTACGCCACCGCGGGCCCGCTCGTGGACCACGCCTTCGCCCCCGTCGCCGCACGCATGCGGGGCGGGTTCGCGGGGATGTGGACGCACCCGGGCGGTGGCCCCGCCCTGCTGCTCGCCGCCGCGGGTGTGCTGATGCTCGCGGCAAGCGCCGCCCTGCACCTGAGCGCGTCGGTCCGGACGCTCGATGACGCGGCCGCGTTGCGCTAGATTCACCATCGTCCCGGCCGCCGCGACCTCCTCCGCACCCGCACCTTTCCCCGGCCCCGCAGGCACCCCTGGCCCAATGCATCTCGACAAGATCATCCAGCACTCGCACGAGAGCCCGGGACGCCTGGCGCTGGTTGCGCGGGATGCGGAGCTCGACTACGGGGAGCTGCGCCGGCAGGTCGACGTGGTGGCCGCCGCGCTGGCGAGCCGGGGGATGGGACGCGGCAGGGTGGTTGCCGTGTGCATGGAGCGGAGCGCCGCGGCCGTGGTCTCGCTGCTGGGGGCCATGCGGTGCGGAGCCGCGTTCACGGTGGTCGAGTGGGGCGGCAACGATGCCGAGTGCCTCGCCCGGCTCCGGGGCATCGCCCCCGACCTGGTCGTGGCGCGGGGCGGCGCGGCCGCGCAGGCCGCCGCGTGCGGGCTGCGCACCGTCGTGTACGAGGACGCCGTGGGGGGCCGGTCGGGCGCGGCGGTCCCCCACGCGCTGCCTGCCCCCGGGGACGTGGCGTACGTCCTCTATACCTCCGGCTCCACCGGAGTACCCAAAGGCGTCCAGGTCACCCACGCCAACCTCCGGCACTACACCCGGTCGATGGCCGGCCGGCTGGCCATCCGGCGGCCGCTGGGCTACGCGCACGTGAGCGCGCTGTCGGCCGACCTCGGCAACACGGGCATCCTGCTCTCGCTCTGGACCGGCGGAACGCTGCACGTGGTCGACGACGACACGAGGTGGGATGCGGGCGCGTTCCGCGAGTACGCCCGGTCGCGGGGGATCGGCTTCCTCAAGATCACCCCCTCGCACTTCCAGGCGCTCTTCCCGGGGCTGGCGGAGCCCCGGGGCGGCCGGGCGGCGTTCGAGTACCTGGTCCTGGGCGGCGAGGCGCTGCCCGTGGGCCTGGCGCGCGCGATCCTCGGCTCGGGGATCGCCCGCGTGCTGGTCAACCACTACGGGCCCACCGAGGCAACGGTGGGCGTGGCCGTGCACGTGCTGCGCGGCCCGGGCGACCTGGCCTCCGTGCGCGGCGGCACGGTCCCGGTCGGGTGCCCGCTCGGCAAGACCCGGCTGTACGTGCGCACCGCTTCGGGATCGTTCCGGAGCCGGGATGCCTGCGGCGAGCTGTACATCGGCGGCCCCTCGGTAGCCCTGGGCTACTTCAACGCCGAGGACCAGACCCGCGAGCGGTTCGTAACGGGGGTTGAAGGGGACCTCCGCTTCTACCGCACGGGCGACCTGTGCCGGGTGGACGGCGACGGCGTGGTGGAGTTCCTGGGCAGGGTGGACCGCCAGGTGAAGATCAACGGCCACCGCGTGGAGCTGGAACACGTGGCCGCCGCGCTCCGTGCGCACGCGGGGGTGCAGGACGCCGTCGCATTCCTGGTTGAGCGCGACACCCGGCCGCGGCTGGTGGCCGCCTACCTGGCGGCGGGCGCGGTGGACGAGGCGGGGGTGGTGAACGACCTGCGGGCGCGGGTTCCCGGCTACATGGTGCCCGCGCGGCTGGTGCGGTTCGAGGAGTTCCCGCTCAACCCCAACGGCAAGGTGGACGTCGCGCGCCTGGAGGCCGCGGTCGCCGGGGCGCTCGCGCGCCGCGACGCCCTCCCCGGCCACGCGGGCGAGCCGCCGGGGCCGGGCGCCGGCGACCCGGTCCGCCGGCACGTACGCGAGGCGTGGCGGATGCACCTGCGTCACGGCCGCTTCGGCGACGAGACCGACTTCTTCGCGGCCGGCGGCGACTCGATCACGGCCATCCAGGTGATCTCGGAGCTGCAGGTACGCGGCTACCGCCTCACTCCCGCCCGCTTCCTCGGACACCCCACCGTCCGCGGCCTGGTGGAGGCGATCCGGGACGCCGATGCCCCGCCCGCCGGCGGCCACCCGGCGCCGCTCACCGAGAGCACGGAGTTCTCGGCCGCCCAGAGATGGTTCTTCCGCCAGCGGTTCGAGGAGCCGGACCACTGGAACCAGGCGCTCCTCCTGCAGTCCGCCGCCTCGCTGGACGAGGAGACGCTCGGCAGGGCGCTGGCGTCGGTCCTGGCGCTCCACCCCATGCTGCGCTGCAGCTTCCGGAGAACGGAGGAGGGGTGGCGGGCACGCACGGTCGGGCAGCCGGCCACTCCGTGCCTCACCGTGTGCCGGGTCGTGGACGGTCCGGCCGGGTTGGCCGCGGCGGTGGAGCGGGCCTCCGAGGCGCTGAACCAGCGGATCCGCCTGGCCACCGGCGACGTGTTCAAGGTGTGCCTGCTCAGGGTGGAGCACGGCGGAGACCATCTCTTGGGCGTCTGCCACCACCTGTCGGTGGACGCCGTGTCCTGGCGGATCATCGTGGATGACCTGGTGCGATTCTACAGTGCGTACGCCCGCGGCATCACGCTGGACGTTCCTCCCTCGCCGGAGGGGTTCTGGGAGTGGGTGCGCCACGTGAACCGCGCCCGCCCGATGCTGGAGGCCGACCTCGCCTGCTGGCGCCGGGCCGGCGACCCGCCCGCCGGCCAGGACGCGCACGCCGGCGCGAACCGGGAGAGGGACGCGAGCACGGTGTGGATGCGGTTCCCGGCCGACGAGACCGAGGCGCTGTCCGTCCGCCTGCCGGCAAGGGCCGACACGCAGCCGCACGTGGCCCTGCTGGGCGCCTTCGCCTGCGCGTACGGCCGGGCGGCCGGCCGGGACCACCTGGTGGTGGACGTGGAAAGCCACGGCCGCACGTCGTTCGACGAGGGCGTGGACGTGTCGCGCGTCGTGGGGTGGTTCACCTCCACCTTTCCGGTACGCCTGGACCTGGCCGGAAAGGGAACGCACGAGTGCATCGCGGCGGCCGGGGCGGCGCTGGCCGCCGTTCCCAACCTGGGGGTGGCGTACGGGGAGCTGTACGGCGAGCCCGCCCGGAAGGGGCTGGGGCCGCTGCGGGCGGAGATCTGCTACAACTACCTGGGCGGTTTCCACATCCGCCAGGACGACCGGTTGCCCCTGACCGTCTCCCGGTACCCGCTCGCTCCCGCCCGGGGGCCGGCCAACGATCGCGTCCACGATCTCAAGCTCACGGCGCGGACGGTGAACGGCGAGCTGGTGGTGGACCTGTCGTTCTCGCGGGCCCGGCACGACGTGGCGCGGATGAGCCGCGTGCTGCTTGCCACCCGCGAGGCCCTGCTCCGGGAGATCGGCCTGGCCCCGCGGGCGGAGGCCGGGGTGGTGGTGGACCACCGTACCGGCAGCGGGCTGTTGACCTACGTGCCCCACGCGCTGGAGCCGGAGACGGCGGCGCGGCGGCCCAGGCGCTACCGCGAGGTCCTCCTCACCGGGGCCACCGGCTACCTCGGCGTGCACGTGCTGCACGAGCTGCTCCGCCAGACCGACGCCCGCATCCACTGCCTGGTGCGCGGCGGCGATCCGGACACCGCGCGCGCCCGGCTCGCCGAGGCGTACCAGCACTACCTGGGCCCCGCGGCGGAGCCGGACCCGGGGCGCGTCGCGGTGGTGCCGGGCGACGTGGCGGAGCCCATGCTGGGGCTGTCGGCCGGGGCCTTCCGGGAGATGGGGATGCGGCTCGACGCGATCTACCACTTTGCGGCGGACACGCGGCTCTTCGGGCCCCCCGAGCGGTTCGAGCGGCACAACGTGGATGCGGTGAGGTGGCTGATCCGGCTGGCGTCGAGCTACCGGGCCAAGGACCTGCACCACATGTCCACGCTGGCCGTGGCCGGGGTCAACCGGAGCCGGGAGCCCAGGGTGTTCTCCGAGCTGTGCCTCGACATCGGGCAGGACTTCCAGAACGAGTACGAGCGCTCCAAGTTCCGCGCCGAGAAGCTGGTGTTCCAGTTCAGGGCGGAGGGCGGCCCGGCGTACATCTACCGCTCCGGCAACGTGTCCGGGCGCCTGGACACCGCGCAGTTCCAGCGCAACGCCGCCGACAACCGGCTGGTGCAGCTGCTCCGGGCCATCTGCAAGGCCGGCAGGCTGCCCGGGGCGGTGGACGAGCGCATTGCGCTGAGCCCCGTAGATGCGGTGGCGCGTGCCATCGTCAGGATCTCGCTCGAGGCGGGGCTGGCCGCGGGGGTGTTCCACGTGGACACCACGCACGATGTACCGTTCGCGTCGCTCCTGGAGGGGCTCAGGGAAATGGGCTTCGCCCTGGAAAGCACGGGCGAGAAGGACTTCCGGACGGTGTTCGAGGAGTTGCAGGGCTCGCACGACCCCGACCTGGCGCTCGGCCTGTTCTGGACGGGCAGGTCGTCGCGCAACGTGGTGTACGTGCACGAGAACACGCACCGGCTGCTGGACCGGATGGGGTGCGCCATCCCGCCGGTGGACGCCGGCTGGCTGCGGCGGTACCTGGGCGGACTGGTGCGGAGCGGCGTGTTGAAGGCGGGGGGCGGCGGCGTTCCGGACCCGGCCTAGGCGGGGGCCGATCGTCCGGGCCCCGGGCCTTCCCGCCCGGTCCCACCACGGCTCCGCTGCGGTCCGTGCGGCGGATGGGACGTGGGCGCGGGCTGTCCGCCGGAGCCGCGCTTCCGGGGATCACCCCCTCCGCCGCCCGCGGGGTTGCCGGACCGAAAGGCGCGTTGCTGGTCGCTCCCCCGATATCTATAATGGCCCGGACCCCTACGGAGGCATGTCATGTATCGCTACGACCAGATCCGCCACGCACACCTGGAGCCCACGACGGTATGCCAGGCCGGCTGCCCGATGTGCGCCCGGAACGCGTGCGGAGTGACGGCCCCCGGGCTGGGCCGGGCAGAGCTGCGCATCGGCGACGTGCGGACGATCCTTCCCGAGCCCTTCGTGGCGTCCCTCACCGGCTTCGATCTCTGCGGGGCGTACGGCGACCCGGCGGCCGCGGCGGACCTTCCGGCGATCGTCGCGTACGTTCGCGGCGCGAGCCCGAACGCCCTGATCACGGTGTACACGAACGGGGGGATCCGTTCACCGGGGTGGTGGGCGTCCTTCGCGAACACCCTCGGCGCGCCCGGACGCGTGGTCTTCGCCATCGACGGGCTGGCGGAGACGAACGGGACGTACCGGCGAGGCGTCTCGTTCCAGAAGGTCGTCGACAACGCGCGTGCGTTCATCCAGGCGGGTGGCGAGGCGCGCTGGGAGTTCCTTGCCTTCCGCCACAACGAAGCCGACATCGAGGGCGCGCGTGCGCTGAGCGAGGAGCTCGGGTTCCGCGAGTTCTCGGTTAAAAAGACGGCGCGGTTCCTCGAGCCGCTGTACGAGTACATCCCGGAAGTCCAGGGGCAGCCCGACATCGACCGCTTTCCCGTCTTCGATGCCGGGGGGGCGGTCGTCGGGTACCTGGAGCCGCCGGAGGACACCGGGCTCGTGAACGCGTCGATGGTGAGGTACGAAGAGCTGATCGCACGCTACGGGTCGCTGGACGGGCTCTTCTCCGCCACCCCCATCCGGTGCCGCGTGCTGGACTCTGCGAGCGTATTCGTCAGCGCCACGGGACACGCCTATCCATGTTGCTGGACGTACGTGCAGGCGACGCGAGCCGAGCTCTTCGGCTTCCCGGCGCACGCCGACCGGCAGATGGCGGACCTGGTGCGGCAGACGGGCGGCTTCGAGCGGCTGGACGCGCGGACGCTCGGGCTGCGGGCGGTCGTGGAGGGCCCGCTCTTCTCCGCCATCGAACGCAGCTGGTCGTGCGGCTCGGTACAGGACGGACGGCTGCGGGTTTGTGCCCGTGCGTGCGGCGTCGACTTCCCGTCGTACTCCGACCAGTTCACCGAGCTGAAGCTGCAGCCGCGGGGGCTGCAGCCGCAGCGCGCGGTGTCCGGGTCCTCGTTGCCGGTGATCCCCCCCGCGCCGGCCGCGACGCCCTTACCTGCCTGAAGCCATGCGACCCGGAAGAGCCCCGCGCGGATGCGGCCGGGCGACGATCCGGTGCCCGGCTCAGGGTACGCCGCCTTGGGCGATCCGGCGTTTCTCAGGGGCTTCCCGGGATGGCGGGCGGGGGCGGTGGGCGAAAGCGCAGCCAGTCGCTGAACCCGTACCGATGCACGATGGAACCTGGACCGGGTGTCGCTCGCCTGCCAGGTAGCCCGGCCGGGAGCGAAGTCCGGATCCTCCGACCCGAGGTATCGCTGAATGTCGACGACGATCGTCGAGCCGGTCCGCCGCACGGACTCGTACCCCCTCTCACCCCTCCAGCACGGGATGCTCTTCCAGACCCTGCTGGCGCCGGGGTCGGGGATCAACGTCGAGCAGGTCGTCTGCCGGATGCGCGAGCCCGTGGACCCGGGGGCGCTGGAGCGGGCATGGTCGCGGGCCGTGCAGCGCCACGACGTCCTCCGCACGCGCTTTCGCTGGGCGGACGTCCAGGACCCGCTGCAGGTGGTCGTTCCCGAAGTCCGCCTGGCGATCGCGCAGCACGATTGCGCGGGGCTCCCGCCGTCCGGGCAGGAAGCGCGGCTGCACCGGTACCTGGCCGAGGACCGCGCCCGGGGGTTCGACCTGGCGCAGGCGCCCGCCATGCGGCTGGCGCTCTTCCGCATGGCCGGCGGGTACGTCCTGGTGTGGAGCTTCCACCACATCCTCCTCGACGGGAAATCGGTCGCTCATGTCCTGGAGGAGGTGTTCGCGGCGTACGACGGGGCCGGGGAGGAGACGGAAACGCCGGAGCGACGCCCCTTCCGCGACCACGTCGCGTGGCTGCGCGAACGCGACGCCGCGGCGGACGAGGCCTACTGGAGCGGGCTGCTCGGCGGCCTTCCGGCGCCGGCCGCCATGCCGGCGGGGAGGAGCGCGCCGCGTGATGCGGCGGCGGAGCCGGCCGCCGGCGAGCGCGAGCTGCGTCTTTCCGCCGGGGTCACCGGCGCGCTCCGCGCCTTCGAGCGGGAGCAGGGCGTGTGGCTCAACACCCTCGTGCAGGGGGCGTGGGCCCTCCTGCTGGGCCGCTACACCGGCAGCGACGAGGCGGTGTTCGGGGTGGTGCGCGGCGGGCGCGGCGCCGCGGCGGAGGGAGCGGACGCGATGGTGGGGCTCCTCATCAACACCGTGCCCTTCCGCGTGCCGCTCCCGGCGTGCACGCCCGTGATCGAGTGGCTGGACGAGATCGGCGAGCGCACCGCCGCCCTTCTCTCACACGAGCACGCCGCGCTCGCTGACATCCGGCGCTGGGCGGGCTTTCCGCCCGGGGTCGAGCTGTTCGACACCGTCGTCAACTTCCAGCCGCAGCCGTTCGACGCCGCCCTCCGCGCGCTGGGGGGAAAGTGGGGCGGGCGGGAGCTGCGGATCCTGCGGCATCCGGGATTCCCGCTGACGGTGGAGGTCGCGGCCGAGGAACGGCTGCGGGTGCGGATCCACTACGACGCGGATCGCTTCGACGCCGCGTGGGTGGACCGGTTGCTGGGCCACTTCGCGCGCCTGCTGGAGGAGATGGTGGCGGACCCGGGCAGACCGCTTTCGCGGCTCCCGCTGATCGGGCCCGCGGAGCGCGAGGCGCTGCTGGCGGCGGGGCGGGCCGTCCGGAGCTTTCCCGTGGCCGAGTCGATCGGGCGCCGCTTCGAGCGGCGCGCGGCGGAGCGGCCGGACGCGTCGGCGGTCACCTTCGCGGGGGCCACGCTCTCGTATGGCGAGCTGAACGCGCGCGCCAACCGCGTGGCGCACCGGCTGCGCGCCCTGGGGGTGGGCGCCGGGACGCGGGTGGGGATCGCGATGGAGCGCTCGGCCGAGCTGGTGGTGGCCGTGCTGGCCGTCCTGAAGGCGGGCGGCGCCTACGTCCCGGTGGACCCGGCGTACCCCGCCGAGCGGACCGCCTTCGTCTTCGGCGACGCGGGCGCCGCCGTGCTGGTGACCACGAGCGACCTCCTGCCCCGGCTGGCCGGGTTCGGGGGCGCCGTGCTGTGCGTCGACGCCGAGGCCGGGGCGATCGCCCGCGAGAGCGGCGAGAACCCGGCGGCCGGCCCGGGGCCCGAGTCGCTCGCGTACGTCATCTACACCTCGGGATCGACCGGGAAGCCCAAGGGAGTCCAGGTCACGCACGCCAACGTCGTGCGGCTGTTCGACGCCACGGAGGAGTGGTTCGGATTCGGCGCGGGTGACGTGTGGACGCTCTTCCACTCGCCCGCGTTCGACTTCTCGGTGTGGGAGATCTGGGGCGCGCTCCTGTACGGCGGGCGGCTCGTGGTCGTTCCCTTCCTGACCACCCGCTCGCCGGGCGACTTCCACCGCCTCCTCGTGGACGAGGGCGTCACGGTCCTCAACCAGACGCCGAGCGCCTTCCGGCAGCTCGTCGCCGCCGACCTGGCGCTGGGCGCAGACCCGTCCGCGCTGCGGCTGCGGCACGTCGTTCTCGGCGGCGAGGCGCTCGACCCGCGGGCGCTCCGTCCGTGGATGGATCGCCACGGCGACGAGCGGCCGCGGCTGGTGAACATGTACGGGATCACCGAGACCACCGTGCACGTCACCCACCGCGTGGTCACGCGCGCCGACCTGGAGCGCGCCTGGAGCCCCATCGGCGTGCCGATCCCCGACCTCTCGCTGTACCTCCTGGACCGGAACCTCGAGCCCGTACCGCCCGGTGCCCCCGGCGAGCTCTTCGTGGGCGGCGCGGGGGTGGCGCGCGGCTACCTGAACCGGCCGGAGCTCACGGACGAGCGCTTCATCCGCGACCCGTTCCAGGCGGGCGCGGGGGGGCGGCTCTACCGGACGGGCGACCGGGCGCGGCGGCTCGCCGACGGCGAGCTGGAGTACCTGGGGCGCAACGACCAGCAGGTGAAGGTCCGCGGGTTCCGCATCGAGCCGGGCGAGATCGAGGCTGCCCTGGCGGCGCACCCCGGCGTGGCGCACGCGGCCGTGATCGCGCGCGGCGATGCGGGCGGCCAGCAGCTGGTGGCCTATGTGGCCGCCCCGCCCGGAGCCCCGGCTCCCGGGGCCGCGGAGCTGCGCGCGCACGTGGCGGCGATCCTCCCCGAGCACATGGTCCCGGCCGCGTTCGTGGCCCTCGACGCGCTTCCGCTCACCGGGAACGGAAAGCTGGACCGCGATGCCCTCCCGGCGCCGGACGCGGGTGCGGCTGCGCGGGCGCCGTACGCCGAACCGCGCTCGCACGCCGAGGCGGCGCTGGCCGAGGCCTGGGCCGAGGTGCTGGGCGTCGACCGGGTGGGGATCGACGACAACTACTTCGCGCTGGGGGGCGACTCGATCCGGAGCGTGCGGCTGGTTGCCGCTGCGGGCCGCCGCGGGCTCTTGCTTTCCATCCCCCAGATCTTCCGGCACCAGACGCTGCGCGAGCTCGCCGCGGCCGGCGTCTGCGCCGGGGCGGCGCCGGCGCCCCGCGCGGAGCCGTTCGGGCTCCTCGATCCGGAAGCACGGCGCGGTCTCCCGGACGACGTGGAGGACGCCTACCCCGCGAGCCCGGTGCAGCTTGCCATGCTCTTCCACACCGAGCGCGATCCGGCGTCGCTCCTGTACCAGAACCTCAACGCCTACCGGGTGCACACCCGCTTCGACGAGGCGGCCATGCGCGAGGCGCTCCGCGTGGTCGCGGCGCGCCACCCGGTCCTGCGCACCTCGTTCGACCTGGCCGCGACCCCGGAGCCGCTCCAGCGCGTCCACCGCGGCGTGGAGATCCCGCTGGCGGTGGCCGACCTGCGCCACCTGGACCCCGCCGGACAGGACGCGTGGATGGACCGCGAGAAGGGGCGCGGCTTCGACTGGACCGTCCCGCCGCTGCTGCGCTTCCATGTCCACCTCCTCCGCGACGACGCGTTCCGCCTGATCCTCGCCGAGCACCACGCGCTCCTCGACGGGTGGAGCGTGGCCTCGCTGGTGACGGAGCTGGTCCGGGTCTTCACCGCCCTGCGCGACGGCGTGGCGCCGCCCGTGGGCCCGCCCCCCGCCGCGCGTTTCCGCGACTTCGTGGCGCTGGAGCGCGAGGCCGTGGGCTCCGATGCGTCACGAGAGTTCTGGCGGCGCATGGTGGACGACGCGCCGCCCGCCACGCTCCCGCCGCGCGAGGGAGAGGAAGGAGAGCCGGCGCCGGACGAGGCCCCGTGCCTGTGGGTGGACCTCCCGGCCGAAACACAGGCGGGGCTCAGGCGCGTGGCCTCGGACGCGGGGGTGCCGCTCAAGACCGTGCTCCTGGCGGCCCACGTGCGCGTGCTGGCGCTCATGGCCGGCCGCGGCGACGTGGTGACCGGGTACGTGACCAGCGGCCGGCCCGAGCTGGAGGACGGCGACCGGGTGCTCGGCGTGTTCCTGAACACGGTGCCGCTCCGTGTGCGGATGGAGGGGGAGACGTGGCGGGAGCTGGTGCGCCGCGCCTGGGCCGCCGAGGAGTCCGTGCTGCCACACCGGCGCTTTCCCCTTGCCGAGATCGTGCGCGAGGCGGGCGGGCGCACCCCCTTCGAGGCGGCGTTCAACTTCAGCCACTTCCACGTCTACGACGCACTGGCCGGCGGCGGGGTCCGGCTCGAGGCCGACGGCTTCTTCCAGAAGACGGAGGTGCCCCTCTTCGCCGGCGCGTCGGTGGGCTTTGCCGACGGCGCGCTCCGGCTGCAGCTGGACTACGATCCCGCGCGGCTGAGCGCGGCGCGGGCGCGCGCGATCGCGCGGTGGTATTCCCGTGCGCTCGCCGCCCTGGCCGCGCGCCCGGACGCGCGGTGGGACGAGGCCGACCTCCTGGACGAACCGGAGCTCCGCCTCGTGCTGGGGGAGTGGAATCGCACGGACACGGACGATCCCGCCGCGAGCCCGGTGCACCGGCTGTTCGAGGCGCAGGTGGAGCGGGCGCCGGACGCGGTATCCGTCGTCTGCGAAGGCAGGGCGCTCACCCGCGCGGAGCTGAACCTCCGGGCGAACCGGCTCGCGCACCGTCTCATCGCGCTCGGCGTCGGACCCGAGGCGCGGGTGGGGATCTGCATGGAGCGGAGCCCGGAGCTGGTGGTCTCCATCCTGGCCGTGCTGAAGGCGGGCGGCGGTTACGTGCCGCTGAACCCGGCCCACCCTGCGGAGCGGCTGGAGACGATGCTCGCCGACGCGGCCGTGGCGGTGCTGCTGACGCAGGAGACGCTGCGCGCCTCGCTGCCGTCCCGCGCGGGGCTCGAGGTGCTGAGCGTGGACGGCGAGTGGGCCCGGGCCGCGGGCGAACGCGCGGAGAACCCGGAGAGCCGGGCGGATCCGCGGAACCTGGCGTACGTGATCTACACCTCCGGATCGACCGGGACGCCCAAGGGGGTGGCCATCGAGCATGCCGCGCTCGCCAACGAGATGCGCTGGTCCCTCGGCGACCTGGCCCTGGACGAGGCGGACCGGGTCCTGCAGGTGGCGCCGGCCACCTTCGACGCCTCGGTCTGGGAGCTCCTCGCGCCCCTCCTCGCCGGCGGCCGGCTGGTCCTTGCCCGCCACGACGGCGAGCGCGATCCGCAGTACCTGGCGCAGACCCTCCGGAGCCAGGAGATCACCGTGCTGCCGCTCGTTCCGTCGCTCCTGCGGGCGTTGCTGGAGGAGCCGGAGTTCGGGAGATGCACGTCGCTGCGCTACGTGGTCTGCGGCGGCGAGGCGCTTCCGGGCGAGCTGTGCCGGCGCCTTTCGGAGCTCCTTCCGCAGGCCCGCCTCGTCAACCTCTACGGTCCGTCGGAGTGCTGCGTCGACGCGTGTGTCCACCGCTGCGCGGAAGACGACGTCCACGCCGCGGTGGTGCCGATCGGACGTCCGGTGCCGAACACGCGCTCGTTCGTGCTGGACGCGGGGCTGCGCCCCGTCCCAGTCGGCGTGCCGGGCGAGCTGTGCATCGGCGGCGCCCAGGTGGGGCGCGGCTACGTAGGCCGGCCGGGGCTCACCGCGGAACGGTTCGTTCCCGATCCCTTCTGCACCTCGCCGGGGGCGCGGCTGTACCGCTCCGGCGACCGGGTGCGCTGGCGCTCCGGCGGTACGCTGGAGTTCCTGGGGCGCGAGGACGCGCAGGTGAAGGTGCGCGGCTTCCGGGTGGAGGCGGGCGAGGTCGAGGCGGCGCTGCGCCGGCACCCCGATGTGCGCGAGTGCGCCGTGGTGGCGCGCGAGGACGCTGCCGGCGGCCGCCGGCTGGTGGCATACGTGGAGGGCGAGGCCGATGGGGCGGTGCTGCGCGCGCACCTGCGGCGGAGCCTGCCGGAGTACATGATCCCGGGGGCGTTCGTCGTCCTCGGCCGGCTTCCGCTGACCCCGAGCGGGAAGCTGGACCGGAAGGCGCTCCCGGACCCCGGCGACGTGCCCGCCACCCGGCGCCACGTGCCCCCGCGGACCCCTGCCGAGGAGGGGGTGGCGGCGATCTGGGCCGAGGTGCTGGGGCGCGGACCGGTAGGGGTGGACGACGACTTCTTCGAGCTGGGCGGCCACTCGCTGCTGGCCGCACGCGTGGTCTCGCGCGTGCGCGCCCGCTTCGGCGTGGGGCTGACGGTGCGCGCGCTCTTCGAGGCGCCCACCGTGGAAGCCCTCGCCCGCGCGGTGGACGCGGAGCGCGCGGGCGCGAGCGACCCCGAGGGGGCGATTCCCTGCGTCCGGCGTGACCGTCCCCTCCCGCTCTCAGCGGCGCAGACGCGCCTGTGGGTCCTGGACCGCCTCCACCCGGGGCTCCCCCTCTACAACGTGACGGCCGCCCGGCGCCTCTCGGGACCGCTGGACACCGACGCGCTGGCGGCGGCGCTCTCGGGAGTGGTGCTCCGGCACGAGCCCCTCCGCACCGTGTTCCGGGCGGTGGACGGAGAGCCCGAGCAACGGGTCCTTCCCGCCGCGCCCGTCCCGCTTCCCCTCGAGGACCTCTCGGCGCTCCCCGGTGCCGGCCGCGAGGCCGCGGCCGCCGAACGGCTCCGCCGCTGGGCCGGCACCCCGTTCGACCTGGAGCGGGGGCCGCTCTTCCGGGCGGCGCTGCTGCGGCTCGGCCCCGAGGAGCACGTGCTCTTCCTGGCCATGCACCACATCGTCTCCGACGGGTGGAGCATGGGGATCCTCTTCGGCGAGCTGTCGGCGCTCTACGCGGCACGCCGCGGCGGAGGCGAAGCGGCGCTTCCCGGCCTGCCGGTGCAGTACGCGGACTACAGCGCCTGGCAGCGCGAGAAGCTGTCCGGCGGGCCGCTGGAAGAACAGGTCGCGTGGTGGCGCGCGCGGCTGGCGGGCGCGCCCACGCGGCTGGAGCTTCCCACCGACCGGCCGCGCCCCGCCGCGCAGAGCTACCGGGGCGCGCTGCACCGCTTCACCCTCCCGGCCGCCCTGGCCGATGCGCTGGAGGCGCTGGCGCGGCGCGAGGGGGCCACCCTGTACATGGTGCTCCTGGCCGCCTTCCAGCTCCTCCTGGCCCGGTACGCACGGCAGGAGGAGGTGGTGGTGGGAAGCCCGGTCGCCAACCGCTCCCGTCCGGAGGTGGAGGGGCTCGTCGGCTTCTTCACCAACACCCTCGCGCTCCGGACCATCCTGTCGGGCGGGCCCACGTTCCGCGGGCTGGTGGCGCGGGTGCGCGAGACCACGCTGGACGCCTACGCGCACCAGGAGGTGCCGTTCGAGAAGCTGGTGGAGGAGCTGCATCCCGAACGGAGCCTGGGGCACAACCCGCTCTTCCAGGCCTTCTTCGCGCTCCAGAACACCTCGGCCGGAGAGCTCCGGCTCCCGGGGATCACCGTCCGGCCGGTGGAAACCGGGGGCGGGACGGCCAAGTTCGACCTGTCGCTCTTCCTTGCCCGGGGTGACGACGGGCTGGAAGGGATGATCGAATACGCCACCGACCTCTTCGACGCGGCCACCATCGAGCGCACCGCCGGGCACCTGCGGGTGCTGCTGGACGGGGCGGTCGCGCACCCCGGGCGCCCGGCCCTGGCGCTGCCGGTCGTCGGCCCGGCGGAGCGGGAGACGATCGTGCGGCAGTGGAGCGGGGCGGGCGAACACTGCCCGGCCGGCGGCGCGCTGCACCAGCGCTTCGAGGCGCAGGCGGCGGCGCGGCCGGACGCGGTCGCCGTCACCTGCGAGGGCGTGTCGCTGACCTACGCGGCGCTGAACGCGCGGGCCAACCGCCTGGCGCGGCGCCTCCGCGCGCTCGGCGTGGTCACCGAGTCGCGCGTGGGCCTGGTCGCCGGGCGCTCGCTCGACCTGGTCACCGGCATCCTCGCGATCCTCAAGGCGGGCGGCGCGTACGTCGCGCTCGATCCCGCGTACCCCGCCGAGCGCCTGGCCTACATGGCGGCGGATGCGGGGATCAGGGTGCTCCTCGCACAGTCGTCGCTCCGCGACCGCGTTCCGGCCGGCGACCTCGAGGTCGTGCCGCTGGAGGATGTGCCGGCCGACGAGATCGCCGACGATCCCGGTGTCGCGGTCGATCCGTCCAACCTCGCGTACGTCGTCTACACCTCCGGCTCCACCGGCCGGCCCAAGGGCGTCGGCGTGACGCACGGCAACGTGCTGCGGCTCTTCGACTGCACCGCGAAGAGCTTCGGGTTCGGGCCCGGCGACGTGTGGACGCTCTTCCACTCCTGCGCCTTCGACTTCTCGGTCTGGGAGACCTGGGGCGCGCTGCTCTACGGCGGCCGCGTGGTGGTGGTGCCGTTCGACGTCAGCCGCGACCCGGTGGCCTTCCGCGCGCTGCTGGCCCGCGAGCGGGTGACCTCGCTCAGCCAGACGCCCTCCGCCTTCCGCGCGCTCGCGCGGGTGGACGAGGACGCGGCCGAGCCGCTCCGGCACCTGCGGCTCGTCGTCTTCGGCGGCGAGGCGCTGCAGTACGAGTCGCTGCGCGGGTGGCTGGACAGGTACGGGCCGAAGCGCCCGCGGCTGACGAACATGTACGGGATCACCGAGACCACCGTGCACGTGACCTGGCACACCGTCACCGGCGCGGAGCTGCGCGATCCGGCGGCGGGGAGCCGCGTGGGCGTGCCGATCCCGGACCTGCGCGCCTACGTCCTCGACCCATCGGGCGATCCCACGCCGATCGGCGTTCCCGGCGAGCTGCACGTGGGCGGGGCGGGGCTGGCGCGCGGCTACCTGGGCCGGTCGTCGCTCACCGCGGGCCGCTTCGTTCCCGACCCGTTCTCGGGCCGGGCGGGCGCGCGGCTGTACCGCTCGGGCGACCTGGCCCGGTGGCGCGCCGACGGCACGCTGGAGTACCTGGGCCGCATCGACCAGCAGGTGAAGATCCGCGGCTTCCGCATCGAGCCGGGCGAGGTCGAGGCCGTCCTCCTGGCGCAGCCCGGCGTGGCCCAGGCGGCGGTGGTCGTCCGCGGCGAGGGCGACGACGCGGCGCTGGTGGGCTACTTCGTCCCCAGCGGGATCGCTCCCGCGCACTCCACGCTCCGCGACGCGCTGAAGCAGCATCTCCCCGAGCACATGGTGCCGGCCGCGTTCGTCGCGCTGGACCGCATCCCGCTGACGGCCAACGGCAAGCTGGACGGCGGGGCGCTTCCCGAGCCCCAGGCCGCCGGCGCCGAGGCGGGAGAGGCGTTCGTGGCGCCGCGCACGCCGGTGGAGGAGGTGCTGGCCGGGATCTGGTGCGAGGTGCTGGGTGCCGAGCGCGTGGGCGCGCTGGACAACTTCTTCGACCTCGGTGGACACTCGCTGCTGGCCATGCGGGTGATCTCGCGGGCGCGGCAGGCGTTCGGGACCGAGCTGCCGCAGCGCTTCCTGTTCGAGTCGCCCACGGTGGCGGAGCTGGCCGGACGCGTGGAGGCGCTGAGGAGTGCCGGCGCTCCCGTGGCGCCGCCCATCGAACCCGCCCCCAGGACGGACCCGCCGCCGCTGTCGTTCGCGCAGCAGCAGCTCTGGCTGCTGGACCGCATCGATCCGGGCAGCGCGGCCTACAACATGTCCTTCGCGCTGCGCCTGCGCGGCGCACTCGACGTGCCGGCGCTGAGAGACAGCCTGGACGCGCTGGTGCGGCGGCACGAGACGCTGCGGACCACGTTCGGCTTCCAGGACGGCAACCCCGGCCCGGTGCAGGTGATCCACCCGCCGGCGCCGGTGCCGCTACCGGTGGTGGAGCTGGGCCAGGCTTCCGCCGCGGCACGGGAGCGGGAGGCGGAGCGGCAGGCCGCCGCGGAGGCGCTGCGGCCCTTCGACCTGGCCTCCGGCCCGCTCCTGCGCACCCTGCTGCTGCGCCTGGCGGACGACGACCACGTGCTCTGCATCGGCCTGCATCACATCGCCAGCGACGCATGGAGCATGCAGGTGCTGGTGCGCGAGGTCTCCACGCTCTACGCCGCGTTCGCCCGGGGCGAGGCGCCCTGTCTGCCGGAGCTTCCGGTGCAGTACGCCGACTTTGCCGTCTGGCAGCGCGCCTGGCTGCGGGACGAGAGCCTGGAGGCGCATCTCTCCTACTGGCGGGACCGCCTTTCGGCTGCGCCGCCCCTGCTGGAGCTCCCGGTCGATCGTCCTCGCGCCGTGGGGCAGAGCCCGCGTGCGGCGGCGCACGCGTTCGTCCTGGGGCCCGAGCTGTCGCGGAAGCTGCGGGAGCTGTCGCGCCGCGAGGGAGCGACGCTGTTCATGACGCTGCTGGCGGGGTGGCAGGCGCTGCTGGGCCGCTATGCCGGGCAGCACGACGTGGTCGTGGGCACCCCCGTCGCGGACCGGGGCCGGCGCGAGGTGGAGGGGCTGATCGGCTTCTTCGTCAACATGCTGCCCTTGCGGACGGAGCTGGCCGCGGAGCTCACCTGGCGGGAGTTGCTGGCGCGGGTCCGCGAGGGGGCGCTGGGGGCGTACGACCACCAGGAGCTGCCGTTCGAGCGGCTGGTCGAGGAGCTGGGCGTGGCGCGCAGCCTGACGCACACCCCCCTCTTCCAGTCGACCTTCGCCCTGCACCGCGAGGGCAGGTGGCACGAGGGGCTGCGGCTGGGCGAGGTGGCGGTGGAGCCGTTCGGCGGCGGCGAGCGCGTGGCCAAGTTCGACCTGGACCTGGTCGTCACCGAGGACGGGGAGACCCTGGACGCAGTGCTCGTCTACCGGGCGGCGCTCTTCGACGCCGCCACGATGGCGCGCCTGGCGGGACACCTGGAGAGCGTGCTGGAGGCGATGGCGTCCGGCCCGGAGCGGCGCCTGGCGGAGCTGTCGCTGCTGCGCGGAGCCGAGCGCTCGCAGGTGCTCGAGGCGTGGAACGCCACCGTGCGGCCGTACCCGGCAGGCGTGTGCCTGCACCAGCTGTTCGCCGCGCAGGCGAGCCGCACGCCGGACGCCCCCGCGCTCTTCTGGGGGGACGAGCGGGTGACGTACGCCGAACTGGAGCGCCGGTCCGGCCGGATGGCCGCCGCCCTGCGGGGGCGCGGCGTGGGGCCGGAGACGCGCGTGGGCGTGTGCATGCACCGCACGCCGGAGCTGGTGGTCGCGCTTCTCGGTGTCCTGAGGGCCGGGGGCGCGTACGTGCCCATGGACCCCGCCTACCCCCGGGAGCGGCTGCGCTACATGCTGGCCGACTCGGGCGCGGCGCTCCTCCTGGCCGACGCTGCCGCGGCCGAGCGGCTGGGCGAGTGCGGGGTGGAGGTGGTGCGCCCGGACGCAGCCGGCGCGGCCGGCACCCCGGAAGAACCGCACGCCCCGGTGCACCCGGAGAACCTGGCGTACGTCGTCTACACCTCGGGATCCACGGGCACGCCCAAGGGCGTGCTCGGGACCCACCGGGCCATCCTCAACCGCTTCGCCTGGGGGTGGAGCGAGTACCCGTTCGCGCCCGGCGAGGTATGCTGCCAGAAGTCCTCCCTGGCCTTCGTGGACTCGGTGGTGGAGGTCTTCGCGCCGCTGCTGGCCGGCGTTCCCTCGGTGCTCGCCCCGGACGAGGACGCCCGCGACCCCGAGGCGCTCGCCGCCATCCTTTCGCGGCACGGCGTGACGCGGATCGTCCTGGTTCCCTCCCTCCTGCGGGCGCTGCTCGACCGGTACCCGCGGCTGGGCGAGCGCTGCCCGCGCCTGCGGGTGGTGGTGAGCGGCGGCGAGACGCTCCCTCCCGAGCTGGCCCGCCGCTTCGCGAAGGCGGTTCCCGGGGCGGTCCTCCTGAACGTGTACGGGATGTCCGAGGCGGCCTCGGAAAGCACCCACCATCCGCTCCGCTCGGCCGGCGATGCCCCGGGCGAGCGGGTCTCCGTCGGCCGCCCGATCTGGAACACGCGGATGTACGTGGTGGGCGCGGGGATGGAGCCGGTGCCGGTGGGGGCCCCGGGGGAGCTGTACCTGGCCGGCGACGGGCTGGCGCGGGGGTACATCGGGCGCCCGGCGGCAACGGCGGAGCGCTTCGTCCCCGACCCCTTCGCCAGCACCCCCGGGGAGCGCCTGTACCGGACGGGCGACCGGGCGCGGTGGACGGCGAACGGGGAGCTGGAATACCTGGGCCGGTCCGACCACCAGGTGAAGGTGCGGGGCATCCGCATCGAGCTGGGCGAAATCGAGGCCGCGATGCGGGCGCACCCGGCGGTGCGCGATGCGGTGGCCGTGGTGCGGGACCGTGCCCCGGGTGACCAGCGGCTCGTGGCGTACGTCGTTGCCGGCGAGGGGGAGGGGCTCTCCCCGGCGGAGTTGCGGGCGCACCTGGGGGCGCAGCTGCCGGAGTACATGGTGCCGGGTGCCATCGTCACGCTGGAGCGCATGCCGCTGACCGGCAGCGGAAAAGCCGACCGGCGGGCGCTGCCGCCGCCGCAGTGGGACGCGGAGCTCGCGTACGTGGCGCCGCGGACAGCCACGGAGGATCTTCTGGCGGGGATCTGGGCAGAGGTGCTGCGCCACGAGCGCGTCGGCGTGCACGACGACTTCTTCGAGCTGGGAGGGCACTCGCTGCTGGCCACGCGCGTGGTCTCGCGGATCCGGGAGGTGCTTGCCGTCGAGGTGCCGCTGCGCGCAATCTTCCAGGGCCCTACCGTGGCGGAGCTGGCCGGGCGGGTGGATGCGCTGCGGCGCGCGGGGCTCCCGGCGCTGCCGCCGGTGGTTCCCGCCGGGCGCACGGGGCCCTACCCGCTTTCGTTCTCGCAGGAGCGGCTCTGGCTTCTGGACCGGCTGCAGCCCGGGAACGCGCTGTACAACCTTCCCTGCGCGCTCCGGCTGGACGGCGCGCTGGACCGGGCCGCGCTCCAGCGCGCCCTTGGCGAGGTCGTGCGGCGGCACGGAGCGCTCCGCACGGTGTTCGGCGAGCAGGAGGGAGAGGCGGTGCAGGTCGTCGTTCCCTTCGACGGCTTCCCGTTGCCGGTGGAGGACCTCACGGGCCTGGACGAAGCGGAGCGTGCGGCGGAGACGAGGTGCCGGTGCGCCGCGGAGGCGGCGCTTCCCTTCGACCTCTCGACCGGTCCGCTCCTCCGCGCCAAGCTGCTGCGGCTGGGCCGCGAGGAGCACGTGCTGATGCTCACCCTGCACCACATCGTCACCGACGGATGGAGCACGGTCATCTTCTTCCGCGAGCTCTCCGCGCTGTACGGGGCGTACCGGGAAGGGCGCGAGTCGCCGCTCCCGGAGCTGCCGGTGCAGTACGGCGACTACGCGGTCTGGCAGCGAGGGCACCTGCAGGGAAGCGCTCTCGAAGGGCAGCTGGCATACTGGAGGACGCATCTCTCGGGCATCCAGGCGCTGCCGGAGCTTCCGACCGACCATCCCCGCCCGGCGGTACAGACCTTCCAGGGCGCCTACCTGCCCGTCCGGCTTTCCGCCGAGCTCACCGGGCGGCTGGAGGCATTGGCGCGCCGCGAGGGCCTGACCCTGTTCATGGTGCTGCTGGGAAGCTTCCAGGTGCTGCTGAGCAGGTATTCCGGGAGCGACGACGTCGTGGTCGGCAGCCCGGCCGCCGGCCGGACACGGCGCGAGGTGGAGGGGCTGATCGGATTCTTCGTCAACACGCTCGTGCTGCGTGCCCACTTCGGCGGCGATCCCACGGTGCTCGAGGCGCTAAGGCGCGTGCGCGAGGCCACGCTGGGCGCGTTCGAGCACCAGGAGGTGCCTTTCGCCAGGCTGGTGGCCGAGCTCAGGCCGGAGCGCACCCTCAGCCCCGCGCCCCTGTTCCAGGCCAGCTTCGCCCTGCAGAACAACGAGCGCTACCACTTCGGCCTGGAGGGGCTGAGCGTCCGGTGGGCCGACGTGGTGATCCAGACGTCCAAGTTCGACCTCTGCCTGGACCTGGCGGAAACCTCCCACGGGCTGGAGGGCCGGCTGATCTACAGCACGGAGCTGTTCGAGCGACCCACGATCGTCCGTATGCTGGGGCACCTGGAGCAGCTCCTCGCCCAGGTCGCCGGGAGCGCCGACGTGCGACTCTCGGAGCTGGCACTGGCCGACGAGGCCGAGCGCGGGCAGGCCGTGTAGGCGGGGGACCCGCCGGGAAGCCGCACGGCCCGGTAGTGCCGGCCAGTGCTCCCCGGAGTGCGGCGCGGGCGTTGCGCGCGGGCGGAAGCGGATATGTTCTCTCAAGTGAATCGCATCAGGAACTCGTGACCAATCCGGCCGTGACGGTCGTCGCGGGCGTCCGTCCGGGCTTCGTTCCACACCACGCCTCTGGAGCGAGCGATGTCGATCGTCGAGGAAACCGTGAGCGAGACCCTGAAGCCCGAGACCCTGCGGCAGCTGCGGGCCGGCGCGGCCCTGCACATGGACCATTACGGCGGCCAGCGCTTCCCGGTCGCCTGCCTGGAGGCGAAGGGGATCCTCCAGCGCGTCGCCGCGCTGGAGGGCCCGCAGGCGGGGCGCGTCTTCGAGCTCGTGGACGCCAGCGGCGCCTACGCCAGCGCCTGCCTGGGGGCGGGCCATCCCGTCATCAAGCGCGCCCTGTCGGAGGCGGTCGAGCGGGTGGGGTACGTCAGCGACGAGGTCGGCTCGCTGGAGCGCGCGAAGCTGCTGGACCTGCTGTTCGGCGAGGAGGGGGTGCTCGGCCCCGAGTACCGCGGCGGGCGCTACCACGTGAGCGGCCGCAACTCGGGCTCGGAGGGGCTGGAGCTGGCGCTCCGCCTGGTGGTGGAGAGCCGGGTCGACCACGGCCGGCGCACCGTCCGCGAAGGGTACGCCGAGCGCCGCACCATCCTGGCCTTCGAGGGAGCCTGGCACGGCTGGACCGCGGGCGCCGCATCGCTCCTGAACCGGCCCTACTTCCGCCACGGACTCCCGGAATGGAGCCGGGAAGGACCGTACGGCCTGGACGTGACGCACATCCCCTTCGGCGAGCCGGGGATGCTGGAAGAGCTCTTCGCCCGCAGCGGGCACACCCTCGCCGCCGTGTTCGTGGAGCCGGTCCAGGGAGACGCCGGCATCCTGGTTCCGCCCGCCGGCTACCTGCGGCGGCTTTCCGGGCTCTGCCGCGAGCATGGCGTGATCCTGGTGGCGGACGAGGTGCTCACGTTCGCCAAGACGGGGCGCCTCCTGGCCATGGCCGACGAGCAGGGCCCGATCCCGGCGGACGTCACGGTGGTGGGGAAGAGCCTCGGGATGGGCGTGCTCTCCACCTCGCTGGTGATCGCCCGCCGCGAGCTCACGGTGCGGCCGATCGGGGCGGTGACCACCTCCGACCTGCGCCCCCTCACCTGCGCGGTGATCCGCCGCGGGCTGGAGCACATCGTGGATGAGGGGCTGCTGGAGCGCTCCCGCGTGCTGGGCGCGGAGTTCCGCGAACTCCTCCGCAGCGAGATCGTGGAGCGCTTTCCCGAGGTCTACACCGAGGTGCGCGGGCTGGGCTATCTGAACGGGATCGAGGTCACGGAGAGGGTTGCGCCGGCCGTCACCGCGCTCCGCGGCAGGCTGGTGGAACACGGAGTGTACACGGAGAGCATGGCCGGAGTCCGCCGCTCCGGCGGGCTGCGGCGCATCTACCCCTGCGTCCGCCTCGCGCCCCCGCTCATCACCACCCGTGAGGACCTCGGCCGCATCGTGGAGCATCTCCGCGCCGGCACGGAAGCCTTCGTCCGGCACGGGTGACGCATGGGCGGGGGGCGGACCGCGGCGGATGCGGAGCTTCTGCGCGCGTGGAATCCTTGCGCCGGCGATTGTCCTGCTACCGCCCGGGACAGGGGATACCGCTTGCCGCTCATCCACGGGCCGGAAGAGAGTCCATGATGTATGTCCGATCGTCGCGCCTTTCGCTACATCAGGCGAGAGGCGCCATGTGGAACGCGGGGGATCGGCCGTCCGGGCGGGTGAGAGCGCCCGCCCCAGCATCCCAACCTCCCGCATAAGACCCGGTAAGACGTCGAATGCAACGGACTTCCCTCCCGGCGGCGCGCCACGTCCCCCGCTCCGCGATCTACACCGACCCCGCGGCCGGCCCGCCGATCCCGTCGCCGGTGAGCAGCTTCACGGAATGGGATCCGCTGGAGGAGGTGATCGTCGGCCGCGCCGACCATGCCTGCGTGCCCGAATGGCACCCGGTCCTGGCCGCCACCATCCCCCGCCGCCACTGGCCATGGTTCAAGGCCCACGGCGGCAAGTCCTTTCCGGCCGACCTGCTTGTCGCGGCCGCCCGTGAGCTGGACGCGTTCGCGCGAATGCTGGAAAAGGAAGGAATCACGGTGCGCCGCCCCGACCCGGTGGACTGGCAGGCCCCGTTCTCGACCCATCGTTTCGGGCCGGTCACCGGGATGTACGGCGCCATGCCGCGCGACTGCCTGCTGGTGGTGGGCGACGAGATCATCGAAGCGCCGATGGCCTGGCGGAGCCGCTACTTCGAGACACGCGCCTACCGCAGGCTGATCAAGGAGTACTTCGCCGCCGGGGCCCGCTGGACGGCCGCCCCCAAGCCCGAGCTGGCCGACGGCTTCTACAACGCAGACATCCCCGACACCGAGTTCGACGTGAACCGGGGGCGCAGCGTGATCACCGAGGCCGAACCGGTGTTCGACGCGGCGGACTTCTGCCGGATGGGCACCGACATCTTCGTCCAGCTGAGCCACGTGACCAACCGGTTCGGGGTAGACTGGCTGGCCCGGCATCTGGGGCCCGACTACCGGATCCACGTGCTCGAGTTCGACGACCCGCACGCGATGCACATCGACGCCAGCTTCATCCCTCTGGCGCCGGAACGGCTGATGATCAACCCGGAGCGCGTCGGCCGCTCCATGCTCCCGGCCATGTTCCGCGGCTGGGAGATCCTGGAGGCGCCCGAGCCGACGGTTCCCGACGACCACCCCTTCTACTTCACCAGCAGGTGGCTGTCGGTGAACGTCCTGAGCCTGGACGAGACGCGCGTGGTGGTGGAGGCGGCGGAGGCACCGATGATCGCCTTCCTGAAGCGCCACGGCTTCGAGCCGATCCCGGTGCCGTTCCGGAACTTCGGCAGCCTGGGCGGGGGCTTCCACTGCGCCACCTGCGACATCCGCCGCCGAGGCGGGCGTCAGAGCTACTTCGGCACGCCGTGACGAAACGGCTCGCGGGGAGATGAGCCGTCCCGGCGCGGCCGCGTGGTCCATCGCACGAACCCGATCCGACCGGCAGAGACAGGCGACAGCCTCGAGCGGGGTCGCAGCCCGATCAGGTGTTCCCTCCTGGGGGTCAAGCGTGACCTCACGCCGGAAGAGCGTGCCGCGATCGACAGTGCCCTGGCGGGATACCTTCGCGACCTCGAACGCGAGTTCCAGGACGGGGTGCGCGCCGACTACTCCGTCTTCCAGGCGGGTCGCCTCCGCTACGACGTGACGCCGAGCCGGCCTCCGCGAAAAGGTCAAGCCGCGCTGATCGAGCCGGTCCGCCGGGCCCGCACGGACGGTCCCGACCAGCCTATCAACAAGCGCACGATGACGGACATGTTCCACCAGCTCGAACGCGTTGCTGGGGGCATGCCGATGGAGGGCCGCGGGTGGTACGGGATCCGTCGCAAGGCAAGTGACGTCTGCGAGGACTTCGAATCGGACGAGCGCGTGCTGAACAGTGCCACCGGCCACCGAAGCTCCGATACCCGCCGGAAGAAGTACCAGCAGCGCGACCGCCCGGAGATTCTCGCCAAGACCGCGGAAACGCGCCGCCGGGTCGGCACCGAAGCGTCGGACGGCAGAGCCTCAACGGCGATGCCCGGCCCGCAACGTAGGTTTGGCGGGCTGGTCCCCGCCGCGCCGCGCAGCGCTTCTCTGCCCGGGGAACCCCCTGATATTCCGGCAGAGAGCCCCCGGAGATGCGCCACATACACTACCACATACACCAGGGGCCGTTTCGGGTGGTGTATGCGTGAAAAGGCCCCACATCGTAAACCGATGCAGGGCCTTCACTTAAACCAGTCGGGACGGCCGGATTTGAACCGGCGACCCCCTGAACCCCATTCAGGTGCGCTACCGGGCTGCGCCACGTCCCGAACCCCGGTCTCCGTCCGCGCCGAAACGCGGCCGAAGAGCACCTAAGCTAAACCATTCCGCCGCCCGGGTCAACCCACGCTTCCATCCGTTTCCCCGCCCCGTCGGCGGCCGGGCTCAGCCGCGCGGCCGGAACTTTGCTGCCCGCTCCGCGTATCCGCGCAACGCGGCGGGCGCGGAGTCCGCCGCGCATCCGTACCGGACCGGATCGCGCCGGCCCGCCCCGGCGCCCCGCTTCCCGCACCCGATTGGAAAACATCCGCATGCTTCGTCCCCGTCTGCCGATCGTCGCCGCCGGGCTGGCGCTGGCCGGCTGCGCGCCCGCGGCCGCGAACACCGGCGCCCCCGCGGCGCCCGCCGGCTCCGGATCGCCCGCGCCGGCGGCCGCGCCCGCGCGCGAGAACCCGTTCTTCACCGCCAGCACGCTCCCGTACCAGGCGCCGCGCTTCGACCTGATCCGCGACCAGGACTACCAGCCGGCGCTGGAAGAGGGGATGCGCCAGCAGCTGGCCGAGATCGAGACCATCGCCGGGCAGGCCGCCGCGCCGACCTTCGACAACACCATCGTGGCGATGGAGCGCTCCGGGCAGCTGCTCACGCGCGTGTCCAAGGTCTTCGGCGCCGTGGTCCAGGCCAACAGCGACTCCACGCTGGAGCGCGTGCAGACCGAGGAGGCGCCGCGCCTGGCCGCCCACAGCGACGCCATCTACCTGAACGACCGGCTCTTCCAGCGGGTGAAGAGCCTGTACGACCGCCGCGCCTCGCTGGGCCTGACCCCCGAGCAGGACCGGCTGGTGGAGCGCTACCATCAGAGCTTCGTCCGCGCCGGCGCCAACCTGTCCGAGGCCGGCAAGGCGCGGATGCGTGAGCTGAACCGCGAGGAGAGCACGCTCAGCACCGCCTTTACCACGCGGCTGCTGGCGGCCACGAAAGCCGCGGCGGTGGTGGTGTCCGACCGCGCGGAGCTGGCGGGGCTCGGCGAGGCGCAGATCGCCGCGGCGGCCGAGGCGGCGCACCAGCGCGGGCTGGACGGGAAGTGGGTGCTGCCGCTGCAGAACACCACCCAGCAGCCGGTGCAGGTGTCGCTGGAGAACCGGGCGCTCCGCCAGCGCGTCTTCGAGGCCTCGGCCCGGCGCGCCGAGCAGGGCGACGCCAACGACACGCGCGAGCTCATCCGCCGGCTGGCGCAGCTGCGGGCGCAGAAGGCGCAGCTGCTGGGCTTCCCGACGTACGCGGCGTACTCGCTCGACAACCAGATGGCGAAGACGCCGGACGCGGCCATCCGGCTGCTGACGCAGGTGGCCACGCCCGCCAACGCCCGCGCGCGCGCCGAGGCGCGGCGCATCCAGCAGCAGATCGACCGCGAGCACGGCGGCTTCACGCTGGCGCCGTGGGACTGGCAGCACTACGCCGAGCAGGTGCGGCGCGCCGAGTACGCCATCGACGAGTCGCAGGTGAAGCCGTACTTCGAGCTGGACCGCGTGCTGCGGGACGGCGTGTTCTTCGCCGCCAGCCAGCTGTACGGGCTCACCTTCCGCGAGCGGCACGACATCCCCGTCTACCACCCCGACGTGCGCGTGTTCGAGGTGTTCGACGCCGACGGCAAACCGCTGGCCCTGTTCTACTGCGACTACTTCAAGCGCGACAACAAGGGCGGCGGGGCGTGGATGGACAACTTCGTGGACCAGTCGGGGCTGATGGGCACGCTTCCCGTGGTCTACAACGTGGCCAACTTCCAGAAGCCGGCCGCCGGGCAGCCCGCGCTGCTCACCTTCGACGACGTCAGCACCATGTTCCACGAGTTCGGGCACGCGCTGCACGGGATGTTCTCGAACGCGCAGTATCCCACCCTCTCGGGCACCAGCGTGCCGCGCGACTTCGTGGAGTTCCCGTCGCAGTTCAACGAGCATTGGGCCACCGACCCGGCCGTGTTCGCGCACTACGCCCGCCACTACCAGACCGGCGCGCCCATGCCGGCCGAGCTGGTGGAGAAGATCAAGCGCGCGCGCACCTTCAACTCCGGCTTCGAGACCAGCGAGCTGGTGCAGGCCGCGCTGCTGGACATGGCCTGGCACACGCTTCCCGCGTCGGCGCCGCCGCAGGACGTGGATGCGTTCGAGAAGCAGGCCCTGGCCCGCTACGGCGTCGCGATCGACGAGGTGCCGCCGCGCTACCGCACCAGCTACTTCGCGCACGTCTGGGGCGGGGGCTATGCGGCGGGCTACTACGCCTACCTGTGGAGCGAGGTGCTGGACGACGACGCCTTCGCCTGGTTCACCGAGCACGGCGGGCTCACCCGCGCCAACGGCCAGCGCTTCCGCGACATGATCCTGTCCCGCGGCGGCACCGTGGAGCCGGGCGCGCTCTACCGCGCCTTCCGCGGCCGCGACCCGCAGGTGGGGCCGCTGCTCGAGCAGCGCGGTCTCGCCTCGCCGCCCGCGTCGCCGCGGCAGTGAACCGCGTTTTCGGTAGATGAAGAAACGACGAAGCCCCGCGGCTCATCCGCGGAGCTTCGTCGTTTTTCCGATCGATCCGGGGAAGATGGATCTCACGCGGAGACGCGGAGTCGCGGAGTCGCGCGACGGATTCTCCACGTTTTCGCGGCGCCCCGTGTGATCCAGCGACGCCCGGGAGGCGCGGAGGATGCCTCAGCCAGGCGATGCCACCGTCGTAGCGGGAGATGGCGCGGGCGGATCCTGCCGCAGCCAGTGCTCCAGCAACGCCCGCTGCTCCGGCGTGGGGTTCTCCACGCTCTTCGGCGCCAGGCGCTGCGGCGGGCCGAACTCCACGGAAAGCGGCAGCGTCGTCAGCTCGTCGCGGCGGAACACGGTGAGCTGCACCGTGCTCCCCGGCGCCTTCTCCTGCAGCCGCATCCCCAGGCTCATCGCGTCCACGCGCAGGCCGTCGAGCGCCACCACCTCGTCGCCCGCGGCCACGCCGGCGCGCCAGGCGGGGGTCCCGGCCAGCACGTTGCCCACCACCGTCTTCCCCCCCTCGTACTTGAACTGGAAGCCGATGCGCGCCTCGCGCTGCGGCTCCGCGGGCGGGCGGGGCGGCTGGCCGGGCGCGGGCGGCGGGCGCACCTCGTGCGCGGGAACCAGCTCCAGCCCCGCCGCGGCCAGCCCCGGCGCCAGGTCCAGCTCCTCCGCGCTCCGCAGCCAGCGGTCGAAGAGCGGGCGCAGGTCGGTCCCCGCCACCTCCGACGCCAGCTCCTCCACCCGGCGCTCGGGGAATCCCACGTCGGGGCGGCCGTGCCCGGCCCAGAGCGCGCGCATCACGTCGTCCAGCGAGCGCTCGTTCCCCGTGGCGCGCCGGATCTCCAGGTCCGCCAGCAGCGCCACCAATCCCCCCTTGTGGTAGTAGGAGATGGTGGCGTTCGCGCTGTTCGCGTCGGGCCGGTAGAACTTGATCCAGGCGTCGAAGCTGGCGTCCTCCAGCGGCTGCACCAGCCGCCCGGGGATGGCCATCAATCGCGTGACCTGCTCGGCCAGCTTCTCCAGGTAGCGCTGCGGGTTGAGGATCCCCGCGCGGCGCAGGATGAGGTCCGTGTAGTAGGTCGTGATCCCCTCGACCACCCACAGCTCGCGGGTGTACGCCTCGCGCACGTAGTCGAACGGGCCCAGCACGGCCGGGCGGATGCGCTTGCCGTTCCACGCGTGGAAGAGCTCGTGCGCGACCAGGGCCAGGAAGCTCTCGTACTGCGGCCCGCGGAAGCTCCACCGGTCGGCGACGAGGACCGTGGAGTCGCGGTGCTCCAGCCCGCCCGAGCCGCCGGGGATAAGGTGGAGGATGATGGTGTACGCGCGGTACGGCAGCTCGCCGAATAGCGCCTTCTCCGCACGGACGATCTTCGTGGTGTCGGCGATCAGCCGCTGCGCGTCGTAGTTGCCGCGCCCCCAGATGGCGTAGCGGTGGGGCACGCCGTCGACCTCGAAGTCGATCACCGCGTGCGTGCCGATCTCCAGCGGGCTGTCGGCCAGCTCGTCGTAGTGCGCGGCGCGGAACACGTTCGGCGCCGTCTCCTCCATCGCCGTCGTCACCCGCCACCCCTGCGGCGGCTGCACCTCCAGCCGCACCTCGTCGTCCTGGCGGCCGTCCAGGTACATGAACACGCTGGTGCCGCTGACGAAGGCGTGGGTGCTGTCCAGGTGGCTGGTGCGGACGGAGAGCTCGTCGGCGTTCACGAGATACCGCGCGCGCAGCACGCCGTCCGCCGGCGCGGCGATCTCCCAGGTGTTCTTGTCGGTCTTGGCGAAGGCGAGGGGGTTCCCGGCGCCGTCCACCGCGGCGAAGGTCACCACGTTGCGCGGGAACTCGCGCATCAGGTACGACCCCGGCGTCCACGACGGCATCACCAGCCGGGCGGGCGCGGTCACGCCCTCGGCCTGGACGTCGACCAGGAAATGGTGGGTCTGCGGCTCGGGAAAGGCCAGCCGGTAGGTGATGGGCATCAGCGGCGGCCGCGGCGCGGCTTGTTCTTGCGCTTGCGCCCGCGCCACACCAGCGCGGCCGCCGCGCCGGTGGCGATCCCCGCGCCGATGGCGGCGGGGTTCAGGAAGCGGCCCACGCCCGACTCCTTCAGAATGCTGCCGGCCATGAACACCACGTTGGCGGGGCGCTCGGCCAGGCGGCGCATCAGGTACGGGTACCAGCTGTCGCCGAAGGGAACGTAGACGCGCACGTTGTATCCCTCCTCGCGCAGCCGCGTCTGGATGTCGCGGCGCACGCCGTACAGCATCTGGAACTCGAAGCTGTCCTTGCCGATCCCCTTCTCGAACACGAAGCGGCGGGCGTGGTCGATGATGGCCTCGTCGTGCGTGGCGATGGCCGGGTACTTCCCCGCCTCGAGCAGGCGCTCCATCTCCTCGATGTAGGCCCGGTCGGTGTCGGCCTTGTCGGGAAAGGCCAGGTCGTCGGGCTCCTTGTACGCGCCCTTCACCAGCCGCACGCGCGAGCCCAGGGCGATCAGGCGTTCCAGGTCGTCGGGGGTGCGGCGGAGGTAGCTCTGCAGCACGGTGCCGGTGTTGTGGAAGCCGTCGGCCCACAGCTGCTCGACCAGCGCCACGGTGCGCTCGGTGTACGCCGTGCTCTCCATGTCCAGGCGGACGAAGACCTCGCCGTCGCCGTCGCCCAGCTCGCGGGCGCGCTGCAGCACCATCTCCACGTTGGCGCGGCAGAAGTCCTCGTCCAGGTCCAGCCCCAGCTGCGTGGGCTTCACCGACACGTTGGCCTCGATCCCCGTCCGCGAGATCGTCTCCAGGATGCGGATGATCATGTCGGTGGCCGCCTCGGCCTCCTCGCGCGTCTTCACCGACTCGCCCAGGAAGTCCAGCGAGGCGGCCAGCCCGGCCGCGTTCAGCGCCCGCGCGGCCTGCACCGCGTCTTCCAGCGTGTCGCCCGCCACGAAGCGCATGGCGAAGGCGCGCGACACCGGGGCGCGGGTGATCACGCTCTTCGCCGCGCTGCTCTCGCTGAGCAGGAGAAGGCTTTCCTTGAGCATCGGTTCAGCTTCGGGTCGATATCCGGTGACGCGTCCGCGGACGCTCAGTCGTCTGCATCTTCTTCCCCATCCCCGTCTTCATCCGTATCGGGAGATAGGTCCGTCTCCGTGGCGCGGGCGCGGATGGTGTCTTCCAGGATCTCGCGCACGCGGGCCAGTGGGAGCGACTCCAGCGCGGCGCGGGCCTCATCTTCCGTCGACGCGGTGGCGAGGTCGCCGGTCTCCAGGTGGCCCATGATGGCCGTTCCGGTCTGCGCCCAGCGCACGAAGACCAGGTACGCGCTCCAGGGCGCGCCGGGGTCGCCGGTCTCGTCGGTCTCCACCGCGGCGGTGTAGGGCTCGCCGTCGCTGGCCTCGAACGCCGCCGCGCGGCCGTGCACGGCCTGGTAGCCGCCCAGCGTGTCGTCGGTGATCTCCGGCGGGGTGACGGGGTTCAGCCGGTCTTCCGCGCTGGCGTACTTCATGGGCGGGCAAAGTACCGGTGGCGTGGGGAGTACGAAAGTACGGGAGTACGGAAGTACGACGCGGGACGGAAGAAACGGGCCGGGGAGGGGGATCGATCAACAGCGGGCGGCGCTGCGCGCCGGGGCCCTCTCCCCCCGTCCCCCTCCCCCAAAACTGCCCTGGGGGAGGGGGAGACCTCGGTGCGAGAGAGGCGGCGGCTCGGGGAGGCCGCACCCTTCAACTGCCTGCGTGCGCGGGGTTTCTGTTGCAGTTACCTCTCCCAGGCTGTTCTGGGAGAGGTCGAAAAATCGAGGAGGAGAAGACGGCAGTTTGTCTTCTCCTCCTCGATTTTTCGGGTGAGGGCCCCTGGCGCGGCCGCACCTATCGCCTGGATCTGAATCACCCCACGTGGTACATCCGTGCCCGCTCCCCGTACCGCTCCTCCAGCACGCGCCGCAGCAGCGGATGCCGCTCCAGCTCGGGGTCGGCGTCCACGATGCGGCGGGCCTCGGTCTGGGCGCGGCCGAGCAGCACCATGTCCTTCTCCAGGTCGGCGAAGCGGAACCCCGGCAGCCCCGTCTGCCGCGCGCCGAACAGGTCGCCGTAGCCGCGCTGGCGCATGTCGTACTCGGCGATGCGGAAGCCGTCCTCGGTGCTCGCGAACAGCTTCAGGCGCTCGCGCGCCTCGGCGCCGCTCGCCAGCAGGATGCAGAAGCTGTCCTCCGCGCCGCGGCCCACGCGCCCGCGCAGCTGGTGCAGCTGGCTGAGCCCGAACCGGTCCGCGTGCTCGACGACCATGACCGTCGCGTTGGGGACGTCGATCCCCACCTCGATCACCGTGGTGGAAACGAGCACGTCCACGTCGCCCGCCGCGAAGGCGCGCATCACCTCGTCCTTCTCATCGCCATGCATCTGCCCGTGCACCAGGGCCACGCGGAGATCGGGGTACACCTCGCTCTTCAGCCGCTCGTACTCCTCCGTGGCCGACTTGAGGTCCACCTTCTCGGATTCCTCCACGAGCGGGTAGACGAAGTACGCCTGGCGCCCCTTCTCCACCTCCTCGCGCACGAAGCCCAGCACCTTGGCCCGCGCGGACTCGTAGCGCAGCGCGGTGCGCACGGGGCGGCGGTTGGGCGGGCGCTCGTCGATCACCGAGACGTCGAGGTCCCCGTACAGCGTCAGCGCCAGCGAGCGGGGGATGGGGGTCGCGCTCATTACCAGCATGTCGGCCAGCGTCCCCATCTCCGCCAGCGCCATCCGCTGCTTCACCCCGAAGCGGTGCTGCTCGTCCACGACGACCAGCCCGAGCCGGTCGAAGGCGACGCTCTCCTGGATCAGCGCGTGGGTGCCGACGGCGATCCCCGCGCCGCCGCTGGCGATGCGGTAGCCGGCCTCGCGCCGCTGCTTCGCCCCCATCCGCCCGGTGAGGAGCGTGACGCCCACGGGAAGGCCGTCCAGCAGCTTCGTCAGCGTGCGGGCGTGCTGCTCGGCCAGGATCTCGGTGGGCGCCATCAGCGCGGCCTGGTAGCCGTTCTCCACCGCGCGCAGCATGGCGAAGAGCGCCACCACCGTCTTCCCGCTCCCCACGTCGCCCTGCAGCAGCCGGTTCATCCGCTTCGGCGACGCCATGTCCTCGCCGATCTCCTTCAGCACCTTCTTCTGCGCGTTCGTCAGCGTGAAGGGGAGCTGGCGATGGAAGGGCTTCACCAGGAAGTCCTTGCGCTGGAAGGCGATCCCCGCGCGCTCGGCCACGGTGCGGTGGCGCGTGCGCGCGTGCAGGAGCTGGAGATAGAAGAGCTCCTCGAAGGCCAGCCGCCGGCGCCCCTGCTCCGCCTCGGCCAGCGAGGTGGGGCGGTGGACGTGGTCCAGCGCCTTCCACAGCGGCTCCACCTCGATGCGCTTCAGCACGTCGGCGGGGATGGCGTCTTCCTCCTCGCGCACCCGCCGCAGCAGCTCGTCCAGGTTGTCGTGGATGAGCTTGCGCAGCTGGCGGTAGGTGAGCCCCTCGGTCGCGGGATAGACGGGGAAGATGAAGCCCGCCCCGTCATCCCCCGGCGTCTCGCCCTCGCCGGCGACCACGGTGAACTCGCGCGGCTGCATCTGCCGGCCGTGGAAGAACTTCACCGGGCCGGAGAGGAGCAGCAGGTCGCCCTTGTGGATGACGCGCTCCAGGTACGGCTGCCCCGGCCACGCGCACTCGATCATCCCCGTGTCGTCGCGGATCACCGCCTGGAAGATGCGCAGCCCCTTGCGCGTGGGCAGCACCCCCGCGGAGACCACGCGGCCGATGATGGTTGCGTCCATCCCCGTGGCCAGCGCGCCGATGTGGGTGATGGTGGACGCGTCCTCGTAGCGGTGCGGGGCGTGGTACAGCACGTCGCGCGCGGTCAGCAGCCCCAGCTTCTGCAGCAGCGGCGCGCGGCCGGGCCCCACCCCCTTCAAAAACTGGACGGGGCGGTCGAGCGAGGAGATCGCGGGCTGGTACGTGGAGCTGCCGTAACTCACGACGGGCGGGTTGATGGATCGCATCGCGGCGCCGCGACCCCGCGGCGACTGCATCGGGAGATTGATACCCCGGAAATCTGATGGAGACGCGGCGAGGAATCTACTGCGAGGGCGTGCTCACCCATAATCTCACGCGGAGACGCGGAGACGCAGAGAAACTGCGGGTCTTCTGCGTCTCTGCGTCCCCTGCTTGATGCCGAAATCGGAGATCGATCGTGCAATCCGGAAGCGCACGTGCGACCTCACCGATAGATCCTTCGGCCTGCAACCGCTCGGGCGAGGGGCTACTACGGTGTGGCCGGCCTCAGGATGACGTCTCTCGGTGCGTTTGTAATGCACAGATGATTGCCTGATCCGGATATGAGGCTCTTCCTGCGATGGTCAGGCGTTCGGATCGTCGGTGAGGTTGCGCGACATGACGAGCAGGTCGCCGCGCCCGTGCCAGCCGATGCCGCGCCAGAACGCCTGCCCCGCCTCGTTGTGGTGATAGACGAAGAGGTGGCACTTGGAGATGCCGTAGCCGCGCAGCCCGTCCAGGCAGCGCTCGACCAGCGCCCGCCCGATCCCCCGCCGCCCGTGCGACGCCGCGACGGCGAGGTGGTGGAGGAATCCGCGGCGCCCGTCATGCCCGCACAGCACCGCGCCCACCATCCGCCCGTCCTCGCGCGCCACGAGGCTGAGGCCCGGGTTGCGAGCCAGGTAGCGCCTCGGCGATGTCGCTCGCAGTCATCGGCGCGTATTCCACCATTCGCGGCGCGGCTAGGAGGACAGCGGGTGTGGATGCGCGAGGGAATCTCGCGACGCGGCTCACGCACTCACGCACTTCCGCACTTCCGCACTTCCATTCCGTACTCTCGTACTCCCCGTGCTTTCGTACTTCAGTTCACGCCTCCAGCACTTCCTCGGCGAACTGCTTGATCTCGAACGGGACCAGGTCGTCCATCTTCTCGCCCACGCCGATGAACTTCACGGGGAGGTCGTACTCCTCCTTCAGCGCGACCACGATGCCGCCCTTTGCCGTGCCGTCCAGCTTGGTGAGGATGATGCCGGAGAGCGGGAGGATCTGGCCGAAGGTGCGGATCTGCGCCATCGCATTCTGGCCGACGGTGGCGTCCAGCACGATCAGCGTCTCGTGCGGCGCGCCGTCCAGCTTCTTGCCGATGACGCGGTGCACCTTCTCCAGCTCCTTCATCAGGTCGCTCTGCGTGTGCAGGCGGCCGGCAGTGTCCACGATCACCACGTCGGCGCCGGTCTTCTCCGCGTGCTCCAGCGCGTCGAAGGCCACGGCGGCCGGGTCGCGGCCCGGCTCCGAGCCCACGAAGTCCGCGCCCACGCGGTCGGCCCAGCGCTTCAATTGCTCGATGGCGCCCGCGCGGAAGGTGTCGCCCGCGGCCAGCAGCACCTTGCGCCCCTGCCGCGTGAGCCGGTACGCCAGCTTGGCGATGGTGGTCGTCTTCCCCACCCCGTTCACGCCGACGACCAGGAAGACCGTCGGGCCCTCGTCGTAGTTGAAGCGCAGCGCCGTGTCCGAGCGGCCGCCGGAGAGGATCTGCACGATCTCCTCGCGCACCGCGCGCTCGAAGTCGCGCTGCGACTTGGCCACGCCGCGCTGCGCCAGCGTCTCGACCACCTGCACCAGCCGCAGCGTGGCCGGCACGCCGAAGTCGGCGGCGATCAGCGTTTCCTCCAGCCCCTCCAGCGACCCCTCGTCCATCCCCTTGACGATCACCGACACATCGGTGAGCGCCACGTCGACGATGCGGTCCCAGAGCGACTTCTTCCCCTCTTCCTTCCGGCGAAACAGGCGCGCCATTCGTCTCGATCCCCAATCTCTTTGATCTGCCAACGCGAAAACGCCCCAAGGCGGGGGCGGCACAATCTACAACGGCGGCGGCGGCGGTGCACCCCGAACAGCTTCATCCACTATGCACATGTGTGTAGATTTCACTTTCGCTTATCGGAATTTCAGGAGGAGCCAGATGGAGATCGAGGTCGAGAATTTCCACGACGAAGGCGAGGACCTGATCGCCGAGATCCGGACGGTGCGCCACCGCATTTCCGAGCGATTCGGGCACGATCCCTACAAGCTGGTCGCGTACTACATGGAGCGGCAGCAAGAGCATTCCGAGCGGCTGATCCGCGCCCCGGAGGAACCGCAGCCCGGGCCATCCGCCGAATAGGATCGCTCAAGCAGTGGACGAGAAGCGCCCCCGCCCCTGACTCCGGGCGGGGGCGCTTTGCTCTGCCGGCGTATCGCGGCTCAGCAGTACGGCGAGATGGTGTCGCAGTTCTCGGTGCAGCCGCAGGTGCCGTAGCAGGTGTAGTTCGGCGTCTTGCACTGGGGCTTGGAGACGCCGCAGTCCGGATAGCCGGTGCACCACTCCGTCTCGATCGTGTCGTTGCCGCGTACGGTGCCGACCCTGCCGCTCTCCTCGCCGGTGTCGAACGAGTCGACGTGCAGCTCTTCGATCTTCAGCGCCAGCTTGCCCATGCGAACCCTCCAGGTCCAGTGGGAGACGATCGTGTGCGGCGGGCAGACGAGGCGCATCTGCGTCCGCACCGGATGCGCCTTCAAGATCGCAAGAGAGACCGGAACGAGCAACAAACAAGCGGCGGCGGCGGGATCACGATCTACCGATTCGCCGTCCCGTGGACGCGGTCACCACCCGCTGCCGAGCTTGATCTCCATCCCGGCGTAGACGGAACGGCCCGGGCCGGGCTCGTAGAAGCGGCCGCGGGCGGCGTTGATGACGACCGAGGTGTTGTACACCACGCCGAAGAGGTTGGTGATGCCGAGCGTCGGCGAGGCGCGGACGCGGCCCAGGCGCAGCTCCGTCCACCCGCCGCGCAGGTCCACGGTGGTGCAGGCGGGAGATGCGAGGCTTCCCGCGGCGTCCGTGTCGGCGACGGGGGTGCGGCTCTCGTGGCGCAGGTCGACGCCCGCGAACGGGCCCGCGCCGCGCGACCAGAACGCCGACGCCTCGATGCGGTGCGGGGCGATGCCGGGAACGCGGTTGCCGCGCAGGTCCGCGCCGCCCAGCACGTAGCGTCCGAAGCGCGCGTCGGTGTACGTGTACGCCGCGCGCAGGGTCAGCCCGGCCACCGGCTCCGCGCCCGCGCCGGCCTCGATGCCGCGGTGCACGGCCGCGCCCGCGTTGCGGTAGAACTGGCGCCCGGGAAAGCCCTCCAGCTCGAACGGGATCAGCGCGTCGCGGATGCGGGCTCGGTACGCCGCCACCTCGCCCCACACGGCGCCGCGCCGCGCCTTCGCGCCCGCCTCGATGCCGGTGGTGCGCTCGGGCCGCAGCTCCGGGTTGAACCCACCCGCGCCGCTGGGGCGGTTGGCCAGCTCGGTCGTGGTCGGCGTCTGGAAGGCCGTCGCCACGTTGCCGTAGAACGACAGCCACCGCGCGGCGGACAGGCTCACGCCCAGCGTAGGGCTCCACGCGTCCATCGTCCGCGCGCCCGAGTCGTCGGGGTCGGCGGCGGTGACGAGATGGTCGTCCACCGAGAAGCGGAAGCGGTCGTATCGCGCGGCGCCGAGCACGGTAATCGGCCCCGCGTCCGCCGACAGCTCGGCGAAGGCGGCGGCGGAGGTCACGCGCTCGGTCTGGTCCAGCAGCAGGCTTCCGCGCACGCCCGCGACGTTCTCGTGGTTCAGGCGGTGGTCGTGCTGCAGCTCCCACTCGCCGCCCGCGGAAGCATGCAGCGGGCCGATGAGGCCGCCGCTCCACACCGCGCGCGCGCCGCCCGCCGCGCGGTCCAGGTCGATGAAGCGCACGGGGATGGGGTTGTCGATCGAGCGCGCGAGCCCGTATCCCGTCACCTCCAGCGATCCCGTTCCGAGCGCGCGGATCCAGGTGAGCCCGAGCTGCCCCTGTCTCCCCTCCTCCCCCGCCTTCTGCGTGACGTTGGTGGGGATGGCGGCGGTGCGATCGGCGCGCAGGAGCGAGTCGGAGAGCGCGCCGGGGTTCTCCGCGTCGTAGTGGACGGCGGTGAAGACCAGGCGCAGCTCGTCCGCGCCGCGATGCAGGCCGAAGTTGAGGCCCACCTGCGTGTTGTCGGCGGACTGGTGCTGGCGGTAGCCGCCGTACTTCAGGCGCGTGAAGCTGGCCCGGTACGCGGCGGGACCCGTCATCCCCCCCGCCCAGCTCTGGAGGCGGAGCAGCCCGCCGGCGCCGGCGGTGGCGCGGTACTCGGAGCCCAGCGGAACCGGCGGCGGCGGCAGCGTGTTCAGGCGGATGACGCCGCCGGATGCGTTGCCGTACAGCGCGCTGGCCGGCCCGCGGATGACCTCCGCGCCGCCGATGGAGCCGACGTCCACGTGGTTCAGCGTGGTCTGCCCGTCGGGCATGGTGGCGGGCAGGCCGTCTACCAGCACGCGCACGCCGCGCACGCCGAACTGCGCCCGCGCGCCCAGGCCGCGCACGGCGATGCGCTCGCCCAGCGCGTAGTTGAACCGGTTCTCCACCTGCACGCCGGGGATGGCGGCCAGCGGCTCGTTCAGCGCCAGCCCCGGCTTCGCGCGCCGCTGCGCCTCGCCGCCGGTGATGGAGACGGCGAACGGCGCGCGCAGCGGAGGCACCGGCGCGCGCAGCACGCGCACCGCAAGCGTGTCGATAGAGTAGCGCTTCGCGGTGTCCGCGGGCGCGCCCTGCTGCGCGCCCGCGCCGGAAGCGCGGAACGCCGCCAGCGCCAGGGCGAGCGTCGCGGCGTATCGGAAGATCCGGGGCATGGAGATGTGGAACGTCGGCGTGGTCGCAACCCGCTCGCGCGGCGAAACACGCAAGACGCGCGCAAGAACGGGCATCATCGCCCGATCCCGTTATCCCAACGCGAGGACGAGGAGAGAGGGCTCGGCCGAGGCGAGCCCCAAATGCGTTCCCGCGGCCCCGCGGCCCTCTCCCCCGGCCCCTCCCCAGAACAGACTGGGGGAGGGGAGACCCGATCGTGAGGAGAACTGCCGGCTCGTGCCGCAAGCTGAGTTGCAGTTACCTCTCCCAGGTTGTTTTGGGAGAGGTCGAAAAATGGAGAGGGGAAGACGGCAGTTTGTCTTCCCCTCTCCATTTTTCGGGTGAGGGCCCGCGGGAGTCGCCTCCACCCGCCGTCACCTCTCCCGCGCCGGAAGCGCACTCCCGCACTCCCGCACTCCCGCACTTCGTCACCAGCGCGGCGCCGTCTCGACCAGCTCCCGGAGCGCGTCCGGGTCCAGCGGGGTGGAGAAGAGGTAGCCCTGCGCGTACTCGCATCCCAGCGCGCGGATGAGGCGGAGCTGCTCCTCGGTCTCGATCCCCTCGGCCACGACGGCCAGGTCCAGGTTGCGGGCGATGGTGGCCACGGTGCGAACCATCTGCTCGCCCCCGCCCTGCCCGATGCGCGCCACGAACGAGCGGTCCACCTTCAGCGCGTCGATGGGCAGCCGGTGCAGGGAGGAGAGTGACGAGTAGCCGGTGCCGAAGTCGTCCAGGTACACGCGCGCGCCCAGCGCCTTCAGCCGCGACAGCGTGCCCGCGGCCGCGTCGACGTTGTCGACCACCACGCTCTCCGTCACCTCCAGCCGCAGCAGCTCCGGCCGGATCCCGCTCTCCGCCAGCGCCTCGCGCACCTGCTCCACCAGGTCGGCCTGCGAGAACTGGCGCACGGACAGGTTCACGCTCACGCTCAGTCCCGCCGCGGCCGGGGTGGCCGCCTGCCAGTCGCGCAGCTGCAGGCAGGCGTCGCGGATCACCCGCCGCCCGATCTGCAGGATCAGCCCCGTCTCCTCCGCGGGAGGGACGAAGTCCAGCGGGGCGATCCATCCCCGCTCCGGGTGGTTCCAGCGCAGCAGCGCCTCCACCCCGGCGATGCGTCCGGTGCGCAGCGAGACGATGGGCTGGTAGTGGAGGCAGAACTCCTCGCGCTCGATCGCCTTGCGCAGGTCCGTCTCCATCTGCAGCCGGGTGAGCGCCAGCGCGTGCATCGCCCGGTCGAACAGCTCGTGCCGCCCCGTGCCCGCCGACTTGGCGCGGTACATGGCCATGTCGGCGTTGCGCATCAGGTGGTCCGGCCGCCCGTACGCGGTGGAGCTGAGCGCGATGCCGATGCTGGCCGAGGTGAAGACCTCGTAGCCGCTGAGCGAGACGGGGGCGGTGAGCGCCGCCTGGATGCGGTCGGCCGCCCGCAGCGCGTCCTCCACCGCGCCCAGGTCGTCCAGCAGCACCGCGAACTCGTCGCCGCCGAAGCGGGACACGGTGTCGGTCTCGCGCACGGCGTTGCGCAGCCGCCCGGCGACCGCCACCAGCAGCTCGTCGCCCACGGCGTGGCCCAGCGAGTCGTTCACCACCTTGAAGCGGTCCAGGTCCAGGAAGAGAACGGCGAAGAGGTAGCCCTCGCGCCGCTTCTCCTGCAACACGGCGCGCGCCAGCCGCTCCATGAACAGGTGGCGGTTGGGAAGGGCGGTGAGCGCGTCGTGCAGCGCGTCGTGGCGCAGCTGATCCTCCACCGCCCGCCGCGCGGTGATGTCGTCGGCGAAGAGGTGCACCACGCCCATCTCCACGTGGGGATGGTATGTCCACGAGAACACGCGGTCGTCCACGTCCACCTCCACCGTGCGCATGGGCTGGCCGTGCGCGAGGGCGGCGGCCACCAGCTGCCGGTGGTTGCGGGGGAGGAAGCCGTCTTCCAGCGGGGTGCCCACCTCGGCCAGCACGTGGCGGGTGGCGGGGTTGGCGTACACCACGTTGCCGTCGCGGTCGCACTCCAGCACCGGGTTGGGCGCCTCGCGGGGGATGGCGGCCAGGCGCAGCGCCTCGTCCTCGGCGCGGCGCAGCTCCGTCACGTCGTGGGCCACGGCCACGGCGCCCAGGATCTCGCCGTCGGGCGCGCGGTGCGGCGACCAGCGCACGGACACGCGCCGCCCGCGCGCGGCCTCGGGCGCCACGTCGCCCACGTCCACGGTGATGCCGCCCAGCACCGCGCGCAGCACCGCCTGCGGCGACTCGCCGGCCAGCCCGCACCCCGCGGCGCCGACCGGCGCGCCCAGCACCCGGGGCGCGGGAAGCCCGGTGAGCGCCTCCATGGCCGCGTTCCACGCCACCCAGCGCAGATCGGCGTCGCACGCGGCGATGCCCACGGGCGCGCACTCCAGCACGCCCTCCACCGCTTCCGACACATGCGGCGCGTCCGGGCTCACCACCGCCCCTCCGCGGCCTGGAGGGGGCGGACCGGCGCGCGGCTGCGGAGCGCAACGGCCTGAAAGGCGGGGCGGGCCCCGTTTTCCGGGCGCGGCACGGGCATCTTCCTCTGCACGGGAGCGGCTCGCACGCGGGTGGCGGGCTGGAGGGTGATTCGTTTACGAAGGAGACATCCTACGCGCGCCCCGGGCGACATTCAAGCCTTCCGGGATGGCGTATAAGGTTTGTCTCTCCCCCGTGGTCCTGAAGCTGCCCGCCGGGGCGCAAATCCTCTGCCATCTCCCAGCGGCCGGCCCGGAGGCAGGCGGGGCGTGGAGATCGAGGGCCAAGATGCGCGGAACGCATGCTCCGCGCGGTCTGGTTCGCACTCGACTTCCGTTCCCGGCGGCGCAACATCTTCCGGATCCGCGGAACGTGGACGCGCCCGGACCGGAAGACCGGTCCGGGCGCGCCCTTCACCGTCGCGCGCTCAGCAGCGCACGCACAGCTGGTGCGTGCCGCCGTACGTGGCGAACCCGTCGCACGTGTAGTCGCACGAGTAGTCGCAACTCGGGTTGCAGGTGACCTCGCAGGTGCGGCACGATCCCTGGGCCAGCGAGATATGCCCACGGACCGTTCCCCCGCCCGCCGGCACGTCCGCGGTGTCGAAGCTGTCGATCCGCAGGTCGTCCATCTGCAGCTTGAGCTTTCTCATCTCTTCGTCTCCATTTGGCGGTTTGTGGAATTTGGTCGGCGAGGTGCCTTACGCACCCCCTCCGCAGATCACGCAGTACTGGTGATTGCCGCCGTAGGTCTGGTATCCGGCGCAGGTGTAGTAGCACGTGTCGTCGCAGCTGGGATTGCAGGTGACGTCGCAGGTGCGGCAGGTGGCCTGGAGGAAGGTCACGTCCTCCTGCCCCCGGACCGTGCCCGCGGCCTTCGCCGCCTGCGCCGTGTCGAAGCTGTCGACCCGCAGGTCGTCCATCCGCAGCGTGAGCTTTTTCATCTCGCCATCTCCTTCGCAGGGTGAGCGTCAGGCGGAATTGCCTTCGTGCGCCAACTTAGTGTCGCATAACGGCAACATTCAAGCGCGATCTCGGGACAGTATCCAGAAATAGCCGCCGCCGTGTGACAGGATGCGACATACTCCACGGCGAAATCTACGCTGCAGAAAAACTACCGTCGAATGGAGATGGTGGATCGATGCCCGCTCGAACGGAGGGGCTCGCGTCCGGAAACCGACGCGGATGTAAGGGTTTTGTCTGCTTCCTCCCGGTGCGGATGAGCAGGCGCTAGGTTCGGGTCGAGAGACGGCTGCGCGTCCACCCGAATCCCGAGCTCGATCCATGAAGCGAACCCCGTTCATCGCGGCCGTTCTGGCCTTGGGCGGCGGCGGCTGCGTCCACGCGCAGCAGGAGGCGCAGCCGCCCGTCGCCATCACCCACGCCTCGGTGGTGGACGTGGAGAGCGGGCGCACGCTGCGCGACCAGACGGTGGTGGTGCGGGGAAGCCGGATCGAGGCGGTGGGGCCCGCCGCGCGCGTGGCGGTGCCGCCCGGCGCGCGGACGGTGGACGGGCGGGGGAAGTTCGTCATCCCCGGCCTGTGGGACATGCACGTCCACGCCGCGTACCCGCCCGCCGACGCCCTGTTCATGCCGGTGCTGGTGGCGAACGGCGTCACCGGCGTGCGCGAGATGTTCAGCCGGCTGGACTGGGTGGCATCGACGCGCGAGCGGATCCGCACCGGCGAGCTGCTGGGCCCGCGGATCGTGGCGTCGGGGCACATCATCGACGGGAACCAGCCGATGCTGCCGGGCAGCGTGGTGGTCCGCGACGCCGCCGAGGCACGGCGCGCGGTGGATTCGCTGGCCGCGGCGGGCGCCGACTTCATCAAGGTCTACAGCCGCCTGTCTCCCGAGGCCTTCGCCGCCATCGCCGACGAGGCGAAGCGGCGCGGGCTGCCGTTCGCCGGGCACGTGCCGGGGCTGGTGACGGTGGGCGCGGCGTCGGACGCCGGCATGGCCAGCGTGGAGCACCTGACGGGGCTGGTGGACGCCTGCTCGCCGCTGGAGCCGTCGGAACAGAACAAGGTGGCCGAAGCCGTGGCCGCCGCCGGGTGGGACTCGGCGAACGCGGTGGCGTGGGCGCAGTCGGCGTCGGTGCTGGCGCACTACGACCCCGCGGTGTGCCGCGCGCTGGCGCTGCGCCTGGCGCGCAACGGCACCGTGATGGTGCCCACGCTGGTCACCAACCGCGCCGGCAGCTTCCTGGACGACACCACGCAGGCGCTCGACCCGCGGCTGCGCTACCTGCGCGCGGGGATCAGCGCGGCGTGGAACCCGCGCACCAACCCCCGCCTGGCGGGCGTGACCGCGGCCGACTGGGCGGCCCGCCACGCCTACTACCGGCACCAGCTCGTGATCGCGCGGCTCCTGCACGAGAACGGCGTGCGCTTCATGGCCGGCACGGACCTGTCGACGCCGTACATCTACCCCGGCTTCTCGCTGCACCAGGAGCTGGAGATGCTGACGCAGATCGGCCTCACGCCGCTGGAGGCGCTGCGGGCCGCGACCCTGGAGCCCGCGCGCTTCCTGAAGATGGCGGACTCGCTGGGCACGGTGGCGCCGGGGAAGGCGGCGGACCTGGTGGTGCTCGACGCCGATCCGCTGGCCGACATCCGCAACGTGGGCCGCATCCACGCGGTGGTGCTGCGCGGCCGCCTGATCGACTCCGCCGAGCGCGAGCGCATCCTGCGGCGCGCCGAAGCGATCGCCGCGGGGCGCGACCCGGAACCCTGACCGCCCCCGCCGCGGAGGTTCGACACGAAGCAGAACGCGCCCGGACCGAAGTGCTCGGTCCGGGCGCGTCTGCGATCGTCGATTAGATGGAGCCTACCGGGTTCGAACCGGTGACCTCCGCATTGCAAATGCGGCGCTCTCCCAGCTGAGCTAAGGCCCCTGAAGCGCGGCAAATCTAACGGAAAGCGCGCGATCGCTCAAGGCCGCGGCGGGCCCAGCGTGCCTGGCGCGGGGGTGACGCTCCCCACGTCGAACTCGCCCTCGCGCAGCCAGCGGAAGGTCACGCGCCGCCCCTGCAGCCGCGCCAGCGGGAGCGCCACCTGCCCCACGTCCACCCGCCCGATGCGCCCCACCTCGTCGCGGACGGCGCGAGAGAAGTTCACCACCAGCCACTGGCCCTCGGCGGAGCGGTGCGTCTGGCAGCTGGCGGTTACGCCCACCGAGGGGAAGGTGACGACGCTCTCCTGCGCGCTGTTCGTCTCCGCGTCGGTGCGGGCGAACATCATCTTTCCCCAGTGGATCCCCTGCCCCACCGTGCCGCACACCTCGATCCCGCTGACCATCCGCGGATACGAGCTCACCTGGATCGCGTCGCCCGTCTCGAACACCACGGTGGTGTCGCCCGGCGCGTGCCGTCCCGACGGCGCGGCGTAGCGCTGCGCCGCCGCCCGCGCGGGGAGCGCGGCGGCCAGGAGCATCGGCACCATCATCCAGCGTGATCCACGCATTCGGCCGCCCGGGCAGGAGTGTGGACGGAAGCTAACCGCGAACGCCCGTCCCGGGCAGCTTCGCGTTCGCGGAATCTCCATCTCCTACCCGCCAAACCGGAAGTATGTCCCCCGCGCGGAACCCTGGCGGCGGAACGGAGTCGTATCGCCTGCCGCGCCCAATCCCGCGAAGCCTCTCTCATCCCCATCTTCCAAGGAGCCGCCGCCATGAAGAAGCTGACCCTGGACCTGGACCGGATCGCCGTGGAGTCGTTCGAGACGGTGGCCGTTCCCCCGCGCGACGGGACGGTGCGCGGGTTCGGCCTGACCGACAGCACGTGCGTGGACTTCGGGTGCGCGTGCGACACGCACCAGACGTGCGAGACCCACTGCGCCTGCTCGGGCGACATCAACTGCTCGGGCGTGCAGAGCTGCGACCTGACGCACTGCATGTACAGCTGCCCCGGCACCTGCGGTGGCGACTCGTGCGACACCTGCTTCTGCGCCTGACGGCGGACGAGCCCGTCCACGCCCGCCGCCGATCCAGCGCGGGCTGCTGAGCCGGGCGGCGCACCTCGCAACGTCTATGGTGTAGAGGGCGGACCCGGCGAGGGCGCGGGTCCGCCTTTCGCGTCTCCACCCGGCTTGCACCGAACGGTCGTCCGGTTCAGATTGCCGCGCCCGGAACAGCCCGGCGCCCCATGCATTTCCGCGAACCCCGTGTAGGCCCATGATCCCGTCGCTGCTCACGCGCAAGATCGAGAAGCTTCCCCCCGAGGTGCGCCTCGAGGGCCGCATCCTTTTCCTCGTCGACGACGCCGAACTGGTGCGCTGCCAGCTGGACGGCCAGGACGTAGAGCTCACGGATGAGGTGAGGGGGAAGCTGCGCGACAACATCTCCACCGACGAGATCACGCCGGCGTACATCTGCTACTACTTCGACGAGACGCTGGGCGAGTTCCCCTACCTGGGGCTGAAGGCGGGGACGGAGTTCCCCATCAAGCAGGGGCTGGTGAAGAAGGGCGGCTTCGTCGCCAGCGTCAGCGGCAAGCGGCGCGGCAAGGGATCGTCGCGCGAGCAGAGCCCGTACGCGGAGATGATGGCGGGGATCCGCGTGGTGATCGCCGAGAACATCGAGCGCATCTACCGCGAGAACTGCCAGAACCTGGGCGTGCTGACCAGCACCAACTTCGAGCTGATCGACCGCATCCGCCGCGGCGAGACCATCCCCCTCAGCGAGTTCACCGAGGGCGCCGACGAGATCACCCGCGGCATCATCGAGCACGGCGGGCTCTTCAACTACAACGTGGCCCGGCTGCAGGGGACGGTGCGCACGCCGCCCATCTCCTGCCACGGCGCGGGCGAGACCAGCGGCGACCTGGACCGCCAGGACGTGCGGATGCTGCGCGGGAGCGGCGAGTACAACGATCCGGGCCCCGACACCGGCGTGGACGGCGCCGCCGCGCAGTTCGTGGCCACGTCGACCTCCAACGTACGCTCCGACACGCTCGGCGCGCCGGGAACGAAGCACGCGGGCGGGCCGCGGCCGATGACGATCGCCGAGAAGATCTTCGCGCGGCACTGGGTGACCGACCTGTCCTCCAACGCCGTCGGCGTGCCGTGGGTGCAGCCGGGCGACAGCGGGTTCGTGCAGACCGACATCCGCTTCAGCCACGAGTACGTGACGCCGATGTCGGCCATCTTCTTCGAGCAGTACGTCGGGGCCGACGAGAAGGTGCTGGAGCCGGAGAGCATCCTCTTCTTCCGCGACCACCTGACGTTCCTGAAGGATGCGATGACGCAGGAGCGCATCCAGATGGGGCTGCTGAACGTGGCCAACCAGCTGGAGGTGAAGCAGCGCGAGTTCGCCGAGAAGCAGGGCGTTCGCCTCTACGGCGAGCTGGGGCACGGCAAGCACGGCTCCGAGGCCATCTGCCACAGCAAGATCCTGGAGGCGTACGCCGAGCCGGGGCAGATCATCATCGGCTCCGACAGCCACACGCCGCACGCCGGCGCCGTGGGCTGCGTGGCCTTCGGCGTGGGCACGACCGCCATCTTCAACTCGTGGATCACGAAGGACGTGCGCGTGGAGGTGCCCAGGTCCTTCCGCGTCCTCGTCCACGGCGAGAAGCCCGCGAACGTGTCGGCCAAGGACTTCATGCTGGAGATTCTGCGCCAGCCGTACATCAAGGACGGGCACGCCATCGGCCAGATCATCGAGTACGCCGGCCCCGCGGTGGAGGCGCTCAGCGTGGACGAGCGGGCGACGATGACCAACATGGCGGCCGAGGTGGGCGCCTTCACCGGGATCGTCGCCCCGGACGCGAAGACGGTGGAGTACCTGGTGGAGCAGCGCGGGATGAGCCGCGAGGACGCCGAACGGCTCTGCGACGGGCTGTTCAGCGACGAGGGCGCCGATTACGTGATGACGATCGAGATCGACGCCAGCACGCTGAAGCCGATGATCGCGCTCCCGGGCGACCCGGGGAACGGGCTGTACGTGCGGGACCTGCCGGAGACGGTGAAGATCGACATCGCCTACGCGGGAAGCTGCACGGCGGGGAAGAAGGAGGACATGGACATGTACGCGGCCGTGCTGCGCGAGTACGCCGAGCGCGGCGAGCGCAAGCCGGAGCACGTGCAGTTCTACATCCAGTGCGGCAGCCAGGAGGTGTACGCGTACTGCCAGGAGCAGGGGTACGACCGCATCTTCGAGGGCGTGGGCGCCACCTTCATCGAACCCAGCTGCGGCGCCTGCATCAACGCGGGCCCGGGCGTCAGCCGCAAGCCGACGGACGTGACCATCAGCGCCATCAACCGCAACTTCCCCGGCCGCAGCGGCCCGGGCCAGCTCTACCTCGCCTCGCCCTACACCGTGGCCGCGAGCGCCATGGCGGGCGAGATCGTGGCGTGGGAGCCGGAGCTGGCGGCGGTCTGACGGTGCGAGAGTGCGAAGGTGCGAGAGTGCGAAAGTGGCTCTCGCACCCATCGGCGTGACGAGCGCCGGTCCCGAGTGGGGCCGGCGCTTTTTTGTGCGATTCTCACGACGCTGTAGTACCGGCTGGCAATCACCTGTGCATACAAACGGACAGAGAGACGTCATCCTGAGGCCGGCCACACCGACGTTGCCTTCGGACGAACGGTTGCAGGCCGAAGGATCTATAGGTGAGGTCCGCACGTGCGCTTCCGAATTGCACGATCAATCCTCGAATCCGGTATAATCTTACGCGGAGACGCGGAGACGCGGAGACACGGAGAGCCCATCGCGAGGCGGGAGTTCTCCGCGTCTCCGCGTGAGCCGCCGCCGTTGCGGGTCCGGGGATTAACGGATGGATGGGGATGAGGATCTTCAAAGCGTAACGGACGCGGGGCTTGCGGCGTGCTGGCAGGATCCTCGCGGACGCCATACGTTTGTCCATCCGATCGGCCCATCACGATGAACGCGGCAGTTGCATGAGCGGCAGAATTCAGCAGGAGATCCGCCAGTCGAAGCCCCTGCCGCTGGCGGTGGAGGCGCACCTGAACGTGCAGCGCACCGCCACCGCGTTGCGCGACCTGGTCGAGCGCGAGACGCAGGCCGCCGGCGGGCTGAAGCAGGTGGAGTTCAACGTGCTGCGCATCCTCCGCGGCGCGGGGCCGGAGGGGCTGACGACGGAGCAGGTGCGCGACCGCATGATCTCGCCGGATGCCATGCTCCCGGCGGTGCTCGGCGGCCTGGCCAACCGCGGCCTCATCGAGCGCATCGAGCAGCGCCGCCGCATCAGCGCCGAGGGGCTGAAGATGCTCGCCACCCTCGACACCCGCATCGACGCCGCGCTCGCCGACCGCATCGGCCGCCTCTCCCCCGACGAGGCCCGCACCCTCATCGACCTGCTGGAGCGCCTGCGGGACTGAAGCTGAGGCTCCACGGTGGATCGGACACGTCAGCGCCGGACCTCCCGATGGAGACCCGGCGCTGTTACTTTGTTCGCTACCTACGCCAGCCGAGAGGAGGAACGATGCCACACACGCTCGACGCTCCGCCGGTTTCGCAGTTCTCCATGCCTGGGGAGATCAGTGCGTGGATCGACGAATTACGTCAGTGGAGAACGTCACCGCGGTTCGCGGACGCCGAGAGCCGCGAACGGCTGGAACGCGCGCTGGGAAAAGCAGAGAGGTGGCTGGTTCAGGCTCGCGGCTGGGCCGCTGACGGGTACTACGTCCTGATCGACCCTCCGGTCTCCGCTTTTTCACCGCCCGACGAAATCCGCGCCTGGATCCAGGAGCTTCGGTCCCGCGCCACGCGCGAGGAGTTCCAGTATCCCGTGGGGCAGCGGTGCCTGGATGGGGCTTTACGCGAGGCGGAAGATGCCCTCAGGTTCAGCCAGCGGCATTACGCAGACTGGGTGAAAGCGGAGCGAACCTTCGGCTGCGACGATGCAGAGCCTGACGCTCCCGCGTGACAGGAACCATCTGCGTGACTGCGCGACGAAGAAAGCGCCGGCTCCCGATCGATCGGGAGCCGGCGCTCTGGCTTCTGCCGAGATCGCGGGTGCGGCTACGCGGCCGCGGCGGCGTGCGTGGCGCCGGCGGTTCTGCGCAGCTTCTGCGTCAGGTCGGCGATCAGCACCTGGGCGAACGCGAGGGGGACCAGGCGGCTGTCGTTGCCGTCGTCGTCCATGAAGTGCCCCAGGGCGCCGGGCTGGTAGGTGTCGGCGAAGCGCTCCTCGGCCCACCCGTCCACCATCTCCGGCGGCAGGCCGGAATCCACGCGCACGGTGAGCGAGTCGTCGCCCTCCTCGAACGCCACGAAGCCGCCGAAGCGGTGCATGATCCCGTTGCTGCGGACGGCCTCGGCGGCGTTGCGGCGGAGAGTGAGCGTGGCGCGCACCTCGCTGTCGGGCGCGTCCCACTCGGGGATCTCGTAGCGCACCACCAGGTCGGCCCGCTCGGCCTGCGGCAGCACGTACTCCTTGCTGTCCAGCAGGTGCCGCGCGATGTGCTTCAGCACGTCGGCTTCCTTGTAGCCGCGCGTCTTCACGTCGCGCCGCAGCTTCCAGCGGAACAGCAGCTCGGGCTCGGGCTGGAGGAACACGGCCAGGTCGTACGCCGCGCGCAGCTCGTCGTTGGGAAAGCCCAGGAGCCCGCGGACCAGCACCACCTCGTTGGGGTCGACGGTGCGGATGGGGCCGAAGGTGCCGTCGGAGTGGTCGTAGCGCCGGTTGCGCACCGGGCGGCCGCGGCCCAGCAGCCGCAGGTGCTCCTGCATCAGCGGGAAGTTGTGCACCGACGGATGCAGGGCGGTCACGCCCAGCTCGGTACGCTCCGCGCGGGTATGGCGGTGGTAGTCGTCCAGCTCCAGCGTGGATACCCGGTCGGCCCCGATCAGCGAAGCGACCCCCTGCGCCACCGTGCTCTTGCCGCTCCCCGAGTCGCCCACGATGCCCAGAACGAAGGGGAGATGACCGTGATCGGTGCCCGGAATGCCGCTCATTCTGCGGCCGCGGCAGGGCGCGTCCCGCGCGTTGGCGCCATGAAGACCTCCCATTCAGGATTTGCGTAGAGCGTGCATGTTAGCGCGGCAGTCCCGCGGGCGAAAGGGAAATCGGGTTAGCGGTGCCTTATGATGCATTCCGTGCGCTGTGGCCACTCGTGAGTGCGTGAGTGCGTGAGTGCGTGAGTGCGTGAGTGCGTGTAGGTTGATGCGCGGGGCGGGATGGGGTCACATCGGGAACGATCGGGGAAGATGCCGGGCTACTGCGACGCGGCGCCGGGGCACGAGTGGCACGGGCCGTATCACGATCACGAGTACGGGTTTCCGCTGGCGGGCGATGACGAGCTGCTGGAGCGGCTGGCGCTGGAGATCAACCAGGCCGGCCTCTCGTGGCTCACTATCCTCAAGAAGCGTGACGCCTTCCGCCGCGCCTTCGACGGCTTCGACGTGGACCGCGTGGCCGCGTACGGGGATGCCGACCGCGAGCGGCTGCTGGCCGACGCCGGCATCATCCGCAACCGGCTGAAGGTCGACGCGGTGATCGAGAACGCGCGCCGCATCCAGCAGCTGCGCGCGTCGCACGGATCGTTCGCGGCGTGGCTGGACGCGCATCATCCCCTCTCCAAGGAAGAGTGGGTGAAGCTGTTCAAGCGCACCTTCCGCTTCACCGGCGGCGAGATCGTGGGCGAGTTCCTGATGAGCACCGGCTACCTCCCCGGCGCGCACCGCCCCGACTGCCCCGTGCACGCCCGCATCCTCGCCGCCGGCCCGGCGTGGGCGCGCCCCGCAGCACTGAAGCGCGCCACCGCGACGACGTCATCCTGAGTCGAACACCGCGCTACGCGCGACCACGATGGATGAAAGGGGGAGGCGTCCTCCAGAGCGGAACCGGCTGCCGAGCCGAACAGCCTCGCGCAGTTTGCGAGGCTTCCCGTAGTTGTTGCTGCGACTTTAGTCGCCGGTGAGGGGCAAGGCCGCGAACTTTCTATTCAGGCCGGCCACACCGCCGTTTCCCCAGCGCGAGCGGTTGCAGGCCGAAGGATCTATATAGGCGAGGACGCACGTGCGCTTCCGGATTGGACGATGATCTCCGACTTCGATAGTGACGCGCGGGGTTGAACCAGCGAATGGAGAGGGGACGATGGGTGCGTGGGGAGTGGGTTCGTTCGACAACGACGCCGCGCTGGACTGGCTCGACACCCTCGACCGCCTGGGCGCCGAAGCGCTCCTGATCGCCTTCCAGACCATCGCGGAAGAGGACGAGCGCATCGAGACCGAGCAGGCGCGCATCGCGCTGGCCGCGGCGGAGGCGGTCGCCGCCGCGCGCGGCCACGCCGCGCCCGACCTCCCCGGCGAGCTGGCGGAGTGGACCGACGCGCACGGCCGCACCGTCGACGACGCCCTGGCCGCGCAGGCGAAGGACGCCGTCACCCGCATCCGCGACCGCAGCGAGCTGGCGGACCTGTGGGAGGAGCAGGACAGCGGCCCCGAGTGGGACGCCAGCATCGCCGGCCTGCTGGAGCGGCTGGGCGCAGGCGGAGATTGATTTCGGATCAGCTCGACGATCTTCCATCTCTCAAACCGCTGGATCTTTCGTTTTCGGTCCGCCGCGACGGCGCCCTACTTCGCCTCCAGCCAGCTCGTCCCGATGCCGCTTTCCACGCGCAGCGGCACGTCGAGCACGGCGGCGTTCTCCATGCGGTCGCGGACGAGGTTCTGCACCTCCTCCTCGTCGCCCTGCGGCGCCTCGAAGAGGAGCTCGTCGTGCACCTGCAGGAGCATCCTGGCCCAGCCGGGGCGCGCGTCCAGGTCCCGCTGGATGCGGATCATGGCGATCTTGATGAGGTCCGCGGCGGTGCCCTGGATGGGCGCGTTGGTGGCCGCGCGCTCGCCGAACGAGCGGATGTTGAAGTTGCGCGCGTTGATCTCGGGGATGTAGCGGCGGCGCCCGGTCAGCGTCTCCACGAACCCGTTGGCGCGCGCCGTCTCCATCATCTGGTCCAGGTAGCGCCGCACGCCGGGGAAGCGCTGGAAGTAGGCCTCGATGAACTCCTTCGCCTCCGCCGTCGTCATCCCCAGCTGCTTGCCCAGCGCGAACGGGCCGATGCCGTAGATCACCGCGAAGTTCACCGTCTTCGCCCGGTCGCGCATCTCCTTGCTCACCGCGTCGGGCGCCACGCCGAAGATGATGGCCGCCGTCTGCCGGTGGATGTCGGCGCCGGCGCGGAAGGCCTCCACGAACGCCTCGTCGCCCGAGTAGTGGGCCAGGATGCGCAGCTCGATCTGCGAGTAGTCGGCGACCACGAAGCGCGTCCCCTCGGCGGGGATGAAGCCGCGGCGGATCTCCGCTCCCATCTCGGTGCGGATGGGGATGTTCTGCAGGTTGGGGTCGGAGGACGCCAGCCGGCCCGTCGCGGCGACGGTCTGGTTGAACGAGGTGTGGATGCGCCCCGTCTCCGGATTGACCGACTTCGGCAGCGTGTCGACGTAGGTGCCGCGCAGCTTCTCCACCTGGCGGTACTGCATCAGCAGCGTGGGGAGCTCGTGCCCCTGCGACGCCAGCTCCTGCAGCACGTCCACGTCGGTCGAGGCGCCGGTCTTGGTCTTCTTGATCACCGGCAGCCCCAGCTTGCCGAACAGGATCTCGCGCAGCTGCGGCGTGGAGCCGATGTTGAACTCCTGCCCCGCGGACGCGTAGATCTGCGCCTCCAGGTCGCGCAGCTGGGCGCGCATCTGCTCGCCCATCCGCCCGAAGAACTCCTCGTCGATCCGGATCCCGTTCCACTCCATCTCGGCCAGCACGCGCACCAGCGGCATCTCGATGTCGCGGAAGAGCGGGTCGAGGTGCAGCCGCTCCAGCTCCGGCGCGAACCGCTCGTGCAGCCGCAGGGCGATGTCGGCGTCCTCGCACGCGTACTCGCTGGCGCGCGACAGCTCCACCTCGGCGAAGGCGATCTGCGCCTTTCCCTTCCCCGCGACGTCCTCGTAGTGGATGGTCTTGTGGTCCAGGTGCTGGAGCGCCAGCGAGTCCAGCCCGTGCTCGCGGCGCCCCGGCTCCAGCAGGTAGCTGGCGACCATGGTGTCGAAGTCGATCCCCCGCAGCGCGATCCCCTCGCGGCGGAACACGAGGAAGTCGTACTTCAGGTTCTGCCCGATCTTCCGCACCCCCGCGTCTTCGAGCATGGCGATCAGCTCGCGCATCTCGGGATGGTCCAGCGCGGGAAGGTTCTTCACGCCCTCGCCCTTCCGCGACTCGGGAGACGGGTCGCCCGCGCCGCCCAGCAGGTCGCCCTGCGCGGGCGCGGGAAGGCGGTGGCGGAAGGGGAGGTAGTAGGCCTCGCCCGGCTTCAGGGAGAGGGAGATGCCGCACAGCTCGGCGAGCATGGGGTCCGTGCTGCTGGTCTCCGTGTCGACGGCCACGTAGCCCTGCTCGCGGACGCGGCGCACCAGCTCGTGCACGGCGGACGCGGAGTCGACCAGGTGGTACTCGGTCGGCATCCGCTCGCTCTTCCCGCGCTCCTCCTCGTCCGGCGCGGCGTAGTCGCGCGCCAGCGTGTTGAATTCCAGGTCCAGGAAGATCTCGCGCAGCGCCTTGCGATCCGGGTTCTGCAGCTTGAGGCGTTCGAGGTCCAGCTCCACCGGCAGGTCGTGGTGGATGGTGACCAGCCGCTTGGACAGCAGCGCCTCGGCGCCGAAGGCCTCCAGCGCCTCGCGCGGGCGCTTGGCCTTGATCTCGCCCGCGTGCGCCAGGATCTCCTCGATCGGCCCGTACTCCTCGATCAGCTGCACCGCGGTCTTGGGCCCGATGCCGGGAACGCCGGGCACGTTGTCGCTGGCGTCGCCGATGAGGCCCAGGTAGTCGACCACGCGCTCGGGGGGCACGCCCAGGCGCTCGTTGGCGTTACGGGTGTCCACCCACTCCTCCTCCACCGCCGCGGGGCCGCCGCGCCCCGGGTTCAGCAGGCAAACGTGCGGGCGGATGAGCTGGTAGAAGTCCTTGTCGCCGCTCACGATCACCGTCTCCAAGCCGGCGTCCACGGCCTGATGGGCGAGGGTGCCGATGACGTCGTCGGCCTCGTACCCCTCCAGCTCCAGCACGGGGATGCGGAAGGCCTCGACCATGTCGCGCACGCGCGGGAGCGAGGCCTTCAGCTCGTCGGGCATCTTCTCGCGCGTGGCCTTGTACTCGGGGTAGATGACGTGCCGGTCGCTCATCCCCGCGTCGAAGACCATCCCCAGGTAGTCGGGGTCGTGCTTCTCGATGACCTTGATGAGGAAGCGCGCCACGCCGAACGCGGCGCTGGTGTTCTCGCCGCGGCTGGACATCAGGGGGCGCGACACCAGCGCGAAGAAGGCGCGGTAGATGAGCGCGTAGCCGTCGATCAGGTACAGGCGCGGGCGGGTCTTCTCGGGCTTTTCCACGTGCGTTCGCGGGCGAGGTCGAAGGTCTGCCGAACCGCGCGGAATCTATCCCCCGCGCCGGACGCGGGCAAAGCGGCGCGGTGCCGGCGCGGGGGATGGGTGATGAACGGAGGAGCATCCCTCGCCATTCCCGGGACTCGGCCGATATCGAGCCGGGCGAGGTGTCGGGAAGTTGTACGCGAGTACAGAAACGCGACGGATGTTTGGGGGCGGCTGATACCGGAATTCGTTGCAGGATCTATACATCACGTCGGCAAAGGAGGTGGCCCGGGAGATGCCTGTGGAGAAGGGCGTCCGTGCGAAGACACCTCCCAGCCTCTCGCGTGCACCATGATCTACCCCGTTCCGTCTACCCGCTCGCGCAACACCCGCCCGCGCCGCCACACCGCCGCCGTACAGGAGGAGCCCGTGACCACCACCCTGGCAGGCCGCGAGGCGGTGAGCGCGGCCAAGCTGATCTCCTTCATCAACCACGAAGTGCAGACGCGCCCCGAGTGCACCAACGTGAAGGTGCGCAGCGGCGCGTGGGACCTGGACCCGCGGGCCGACGAGTGCAACTGGTCGCCCACCAGCCTGGTGGTGCACGTGAACGGCACCGTCACCCCGGCCGCGTTCGAGGAGCTGCGCAAGGTGATCGCCCGCGCCCGCGAGCGCTTCGACGTGGTCGCGCCCGAGGCGTACCTGCTGTAGGGCGGGCTCGCGATCGCCAGCAACGGCGGGCGAAGTCGAGATCACCAGCAACGGTGATCGGGTGATCGCGTCGCGGGGGATATCGCGGTGATAGCGCGGGATACCGCGAGTGATTTAGATCCGCGAAAATGCGAGTGAACTCGCGGCTACGACGGCACGCAGTTCGCCTTCGCGGACTTCAGATCTGCGCGGGACAGGGTTAGAAGCGGGCGGCCGGCATCCAGCGATGCCAGCCGCCCGCGCTTGCGATCGGAATCCTTGTCCGCCATCTCGCGCCGCCTTACCGATGTAGCCGCACGACGGGCGTCGAAGCTCCCTGTCCCTCATCAGCCCACCCCACCCGTGAGGCATCCATGCGGCCATCCGCGCTCGTCCTCTCCACCTTCCTGCTCTCCGCCTGCAGCGTCGCGGTGAACACCGGGCCGGGCGCGCCGGGGATGATCGGGCGCGCGTTCGCCGGGTCGTGGAAGGGCACCGGCTCGCAGTCCGACCACCCCGGCGAGTGGTCGATCGCGCTGACGCTGGCGGACGGCGCGCGCGACGCCGTGGTGGGCACCATCACCTATCCGTCGCTGGATTGCGGCGGCGACCTGCTGCTCCGCCGCGCGGACGGCGGACGCATGGAGCTGCGGGAGCGCATCACCTTCGGCGAGTGCGTGGACCACGGCATCGTCACGCTGACGCCCGCGAGCGGCGGCGGGCTGGACTACGCGTGGCGGGTGGAGACCGGCGAACTGGCCGCGCGCGGCACCCTCTCGCGCGCCACGCCGCCGCCGGAGCCGTGATCAGAGGCGGGCGCCGGGGAGGGTAATAGGCGCGAAAATGCGAGTGAACTCGCGACGTAATCGTTCAGTCGGTGCAACAAAGTTGTGGACTTTGTCCACGAGAGCCACTACATCTTGTGGCTCATGAGCCTCATCGAGCAGTTGGAAGCGAGTGGCGAGGTCCTTTCGCCTGCGGTCCGTGC